>Ga0160443_100276_pt1 | contig 50864 bp, 52 predicted proteins | sample HID1972I_E1MG_FD_108244 | JGI IMG/M metagenome (GOLD analysis project Ga0160443, IMG submission 108244) | Enriched pill bug-associated microbial communities from UW Madison campus, WI, USA - HID1972I_E1 MG | ecosystem: Host-associated > Arthropoda: Insects > Digestive system > Unclassified ... | reverse complement strand
CTGGTGATCGACACCGGCGGTGTCCAGTCCGAGACGGCCGCGTGCCCCGCAACGGCGCCGAGCCATGACGGTCGCGAGGCTGCGGTGCGCGGACTGCGCGCGCTCGTGGCGTCCGACGTCACGATCGTGCCGGCATCCGTCAACAGCCTGCCGGGCCTGGTGCTCGCTCGCGAGGAAGCGGTCGTCGGCGTCCTGACCGCCGATATGCGCGACCACCTGTTGAGGAACGTGTGGGTCGTGTGCAACCCCGACAAGCTGCGGCACTGGAACAGGTGATCGGGCCCCGCCGGGGTCGGCTTCGAACGCGGAAGATCCGCACGTTCAGGAGCCGAGCAGCTTCTCCGCGACCACTCGGGCCGTCGCCGCCGGGTCGGGGCGGTGCATGACCGATTCCGGAACGACGACCAGCTCCGCATCGTCCATGACGGCGGCGAGCCGGTCGGACGCTGTGAGGAGGAACGGGAAGGTCTGTGCGCCGCGCAGCACGGTGACCGGGACGGAGACCTCCAGCAGTGCGGGATCGACCTGCCTCAGCCGCAGCGTCAGCCGGGCGTCGTAGACGGTCGATTGGGCCAGCGGCGCCAGCGCCGCGAGCTGTCCGCTCGAGCGCGCGGCCTCCACCATCTCGGCGGGCAGTCCCACGGCGTCCAGCTGGAACGAGGCCACCGCGTCTTCGAGTCGGCCGGCATCCACCAGAGCCTGCAGCTTCTCCGGCAGCTCCTCGCCGAAGCCCGAGCCGTCGAAGTCGATCGGCGGCTCCGAGAGGAACAGCGCACCCGTGGGCACGCCCCGCATCCCCGCGAACAGGGCGAGCACCGCACCGGAGGAGTGTCCGAGCACGGCATCCGCTCCTCCCGCCGCGTCGATGACCGCGGCGAGATCGTCCACCTCGTCCTTCGACGTCGATTCCGGATGGTCGCCGCTGGCACCGCGCGCCCGACGGTCCCAGACGACCGCGCGGAAGCCGGCATCCGTCAGCGCCTGCGCGAGCGGCGCCGCATCCGCGGCCGTCGACAGCGCCCCGTTCACGACCACGACCGTCCGTCCCTCTCCCGTGGCGGTGAACGAGATGGCGGTTCCGTCGGCGGAGGTCGCGGTGGTCATGGCCCCATGCAACCACGGTCGGGTGCCGGATGCCAGGGGTGGGCCGGGGTCACGACTCCGACGGTGCCGTGGGCAGGTGCGCCCCGTGGTTCCAGGCGAGGATCGCCGGCTGCTCGCGCGAGAATCCCAGGACGGATGTCGATCCGGCATCCAGTGAGATGGATGCCGCGAATCGGGGTGCCTGCCGCAGGAACACGGCGGTGAGGATGCGCAGGTAGTGGCCGTGCGCGACGAGAGCGACGTCGCCGTCGGCCATCGCCGGCAGCACGCGGGTGAGCACGCGCGAGGCGCGGGCCGCCACCTCCTCCACGGTCTCGCCGGGAGTCTCTCCGCGGATCACCCCGTGCTCGAACGCCGTCCAGTTGTAGCCGAGTTCGGCGCGGATGTCCTTGGTCGTGCGTCCCTCGTATCCGCCGTAGTCCCACTCGACCAGCAGCGGATCGATGTCGGCGCGCAGCCCGGCGAGCTCGGCGGTGCGCCGGGCGCGCTGCAGCGGCGAGCTGAGCACGAGCCGGAAGTCGTAGCCGTGCACGAGTTCACCGGCGGCGCGTGCGAGCTTCTCGCCGTGCGGAGTCAGGGGGATGTCGGTGCGGCCGGTGTGCCTGCCGGTGCGCGACCACTCCGTCTCACCGTGGCGCAGCAGTACGAGCTTGCCCTGCGGGTTGTCGGGAGCGGGACGGTCGGGGAGCGGGTCGGTCTCGGTCACACGGCAACCGTACTCCGCGCAGAAGCGGGCGAAGCCCTGTTAACCGCTCGCGCAGGCCTGTGAAAGAGGACTCCATAACGTGATACACGAAAGTTCGATCGACGCTGCGCGATGACGCAGGTACAGCTGGGGGAAAGCACATGAAAGACGCACTGCGGGCAGAGCGCTCGGAGGCATCTCTTGTAGGACGCCGGACCGTCGTCAAGGGCGCAGCCTGGTCGATGCCCGTGATCGCTGCAGCCGTGGCTGTACCGGCCTACGCGGCTTCGGTCACGGACGTGGTGATCGAGTTGCCGACGGGAACCGTCATCACCGACTGGAAGGGTGATCACCATTACGGGTCAGATGACTCGAATCCGAAGCGGCGGTCCTACGATCTGCCCATCGTGGTGAAGGACGGTTCAGGAAATCCGGTCGTCGGCGCCACCGTCACGATCGTGGCAGCGGGCGCCAATCGCGACGGCGATCTGGTGTCCGTGCACCGGTGGCCGGCTCCTGATGACGGCGGTCCCGAGTCCGATCCGAACAGGACGGCGACGCTGACGACCGGCGCCGCGGGGAGCGCCCTGTTCGCGGTGAACACTCAGAATCTGACCTCGAGCGAGCTCAGAGACGACAACACGACCGCGACACTGACCGTTGCCGTCACCCACAACGGTGTGACGACCACGGAGACGATCACGATCAGATTCACTGCGTCCGACTGATCCGGCCTGGGCAGGGCCTATCTTTGACCCACGGGGATGGATCGGAGGACGGGCCATGGGGACTGCACCGGAGGATCTGCGGCATACGTCGGCGGAGGCGGGGCGCGCGCCCGCCTTCGCCGACGTGTTCCGTGCGGCGCTGGCGGCGCGGGGGCTGAGCCTGTCGGCGATGAAGCGGATGCTGGATGACCGGGGTGCACCGGTCGCGCTCACGACGCTGAGCTACTGGCGATCAGCGTCACGGCAGCCGCATGCCGAGAAGCAGCGGCACCTCCTCGCCGAGGCTGAGGCGGTGCTCGGTCTCGAGCCGGGTGTGCTGTCGGCGTTGGCGGCGAGGCCCAGGGTGCCGCGGCGCGTCGAGCCGTTCAGCGCGTTCTCCGACGTGGGGGAGGAGGGCGAAGCGCTGTTCGCAGAGGCGATGCGCGTGCTGGACATCTCGCCGACCGAGCGTCTGCGGGAGCTCTCGCAGTCGTTCGTGACCGACGTCGGCGTGGACGGCTACCCTCGCCGCAGCACCGTGCGAGCACTGCTCGAGTGCGTGGAGGGCACGGTGAGTCGTGTGATGTGGACCGCCCCCATGGAATCGGGTGGAGCGGATGCCGCGCAGCTCACCGTCCTCGCCGGAGAGGACGGTGGGCAGTGGCTGGATCCGAGCAACCGCCTCAAGGCTGTCGCTGTGCAGCTCGACCCGCAGCTCGAGGTGGGCGACACTGTGATGCTCGAGGTCCGCACGGACTATCTGGACGGTGCGGAGACCGAGATGGGGATGGGGGTCACCGTGAACCGCACCGCACAGAAGGTGATCAACTGGGTCAGGTTCCATCCGGACGCCGTGCCCGACTGGTTCCTCGAGATCGAGACGACCCCGATGGGCGAGAACAGGCGGCTGCGGGGCCTGGATGCACCCACTTCGATCCATCAGGCGCGCTGGGATTTCGGTCCCGGGGGAATCGGCGTGGAGTGGGGGTACGGTGAGGCTCCCGACGTTCGACGCCCCGGCGGGAGCTGATGTGGACGATTCCGGATTCGCGACAGCGTTTGATGCCGCGCTGCGCGCGCGGGATCTCACCCTGTCGAGAGTGCGCGATCGTCTGAGCCACAGGGGCGTCGCGCTCTCGCTCGCGACGCTGAGCTACTGGCGTTCCGGCGTGCGCCGCCCGGATCCTATTCGGTCGGCGGATGCGCTGGACGCGCTCGAAGCGGTGCTGGACGTTGTGCCTGGGACGTTGACCGGACACCTCGGTGGCCATTCTCGACGGCTGGGGGCGGTCGGACGCGTCGACCCGCAGGAGCGGTCGCAGTCACCGCGAACGCGCATGCTGAGGCGTCTCTGCGTCGCACCGCCGGAGCGTGTGCGGACAGTCTCCATTCAGGAGACCATCGACATCTCGCCCGACCTGAGGGTCGCAGCGGTGCTGGCGCAGATGCTGGTGCAGTGCGTGCAGGGCACCATCGAGTCCCTCGGCTTCGTCGAGATCACGCCGAGACCGACCTCGGTCGCCCCGGTCATCACCGTCATGGCAGGAGGAGCAGTGGATCTGTCCCTCACGGATGCGACCCGGACGGTGTTCGGTCACAGGCTGAGGTTGGACAAGCCCCTGAGTGCAGGTGAGACGGCGATGGTCGAGATGCTCATGCAGTTCCCCGAATCGTGTCCTGCCCGGCGCAGTCACCTGGTCGTCGCACCGAGGCGAGTGCGGGAGCTGCTGCAGTGGTATCGGTTCGCCGAGGGCGCCCCACCGGACTGGTTCGAAGAAGACGAGACGACGACGCGAACTCGGACGAGCACCATCTTCGATCCGGAGAGCCTGCACCGGTCGCGGGTCGATTTCGGCCCTGGTCAGGTGCTCGCCCGATGGGGGTACGTCGACGACTTCTGATCTCTGCGTCGACCGCGCTCTGCGGACAACGCGACGTCGCTGTCACGCTCACGATGAGCGCAGCGTGACCGCCTGCTTCACCCGGGCGCGCACATCGAACGCCTCGCCCACTCCCAGCGGACGCGCGCCCGGCACGCCGACGCGCAGGATGGGCCGCAGCGCGCTGCGTCGCACCACCATGACGGGCACGCCGCGCACCGACCCCAGCACGGTCGACGGATGCTCGAGATCCTCGTCTGGCAGGATCAGGATGGCGCCCGCGAAGCGCACCCGTGCCGCACGCGAGACCGCCCGCATCCGCGACAGCAGATCGGCCACGGGGGTGCTGCCGTGCACCGCACCGCCGATCACCTCGCCCTGACGGAACCGCACGGTGTCGCCGAAGTCCTCCGACGTCAGCCCGTACAGGCCGGTGGGACCGAGCACGACATGGTCGAGCACGTCCTCCCCGCCCCAACTGACTCCGTGCCAGGCGGTGAATCCGATGCCGAGCTCCTCCACGGCCGCGGCAGTGGTCTCCTCGGCCAGCGCGTCGGCCAGCATCCGGCGCACCTCCCATGGCGCACCGCGCACCACGGCGGGGTCGTATGCCTGGCTCTCGGTCACGGCATGACCGAGATGCGCGGCCAGCAGATCGAGGTACTCGCGTCTGCGCCAGGCTCCCGCCTCTCCGAACACGGTCGCGCGGGGCCGCGTGCCCGTGGTGGATGTGAGGCGGGCGGACCAGACCGGCGATCGGCGCCCGCTGTCATACGCGGCACGGGCCTCGGATGTGCCGACGTGATCCCACGCCCGCTGCACGCGGATGAACAGGGCGGCATCGCCGCCGGTGTCGGGGTGCGTCTGCCTGAGCCGCAAGCGGTATGCCCGACGCAGCTCGTCATCGTCGACGGTCGCGTCGACGCCGAGCACCTCGTAGGCGGATGCCGCCAGCGGGCCCTCGAACGTCACCTTCACACGATAAGCGGTCGGTGACCCCGGCTACGCTTGTCGCATGACCAAGAACACCGTCTGGACCGTCGTCGGCGTCGTCGTGGCGATCGTCATCGCCTGGTGGGTGGTGAGCGCGCTGTTCTCGCTGCTGTGGTTCATCGCCAAGCTCGCCGTGGTCGCTGTCGTCGCCGTGGCGGTCTACGCCGGCATCCGGGCTCTCGTCGGCCGCGAGCGCGACTGACCCTCGCGTCTACTCCGCCTGCAGGAACCGCAGCGCCGCGAGGCGGAAGTCCTTCGAACCCGGGGCGTTGAAGTGGTGCCGGCCGGGGATCTCGAAGAACGAGCTCCTCGGTGCGGCATCGGCCAGGCGCCTCGAGCCGTCGATAACGGCATCCGCTGATCCGGTCGCGAACAGCACCGGCTGCTGAGGCGCGTGCGCGGGGTCGGGGTCGATCGACCGCGAATCTCGCATGCCCTCGGCCAGCGCGAGCAGTGCGTGCAGATCGTTCCCGGATACCCGCTCGGCCAGCGCGATGTAGTTCTGGGTGACCGGATCGGTCACGCCGGTGCCGTCGGTGGCATATCGGCGCACCTGGTCGATGTCGAGGCGATCCAGCGGGATGCCGTCGGGCACGCCGCCGAGCACGGCACGGGGGATGCGATCGCCGAGATCCTGCAGCACCTGCCAGCCCACCCGGGCGCCCAGCGAGTATCCGACGTAGAGCGCCTCATCGACGAGGAAGGTGTCGAGCACGGCCTCGATGTCGCGCGCGAGGCTGCGCACCGCGTACCCGGCCGCGTCGTGCGGCTTCTGGCTGGCGCCGTGTCCGCGCTGGTCGATGCCGATGATGCGGAAGCCCTCGGCCTGCAGCATCCGCACCCACCCGGTGTGCAGCCAGGTGTCGGCCGTGCTCGAGGCGAAGCCGTGCACCAGGACAACGGTCGGCGCATCCGGCTCGCCCCACGAGTAGGTCGCCAGCGCGACGCCGTCACCCACCTCGATGAGCTGCGGATGAGGCAGGTTCCTCAGGGAGGCGAGTGGATCGGTCACACCTCCATCATCCTCCTGCCGTGCAGCCGGTCACGATCCGACGGTGTCCTCCCCTTCGGCCTGCGAGGGATGGCCGTCGGCGGACGGGTCGGGGTGAGCGGCCGGCTCATTCGGATCCTCGCCCTCGGCTTGACTGGGGTGACCGTCGTCGGCGGAGGCCGGTGCCGCGCCGGTGACGGATGCTGCCGGCCACCGCAGCGATGCCACCGGCGGCCCGACCGGCCGTTCGGAACGCGGTTCGCCCTCGGGCTGATCGTCCTCGATGAACAGCACCTCGGCATCCGTGAGCACCGCGGCGCGAGTCAGCGCCTCGACCACATGCACGGGCGTGCCGGGGCCGGCGTCGAACGTGTCGGCGGCCCCGGTCGCCACCCAGGGCGACTCGGGAAGAGCGAGCAGAGTGTCATCGCCGTCGATCATGAGGGCATCCAGCAGCAGCGTGTCCACCTGGGCCTGCTGCAGTGCTCCCACCACGGCGGTGATCCCGGACGCCCCGTTCTCAGCATCCCGCTCGGCGGCGCGATCCTGCACGGCGGCGATGCGGTCATCGTGAGCGACAGCCACCGTCCGGTCGATCTCTTCGACCAGAGCCGTGTCATCCGATCCGTCGGCCCTGGTGTCGACATCGACCTCCACGACGAGTGCGAGGGAATCGGCGGCGATGCTCTCCAGCAGCAGTCCGCGCGCATGCGCATCGCCGGTGACGAAGATGTGCTCCGGCCGATGCTCGCGCACGATCCGATCGACCTCTTCGGCGACCTCGTCCTGGTTCCGCTGCCAGACCTCCTCGACACTGCGTTGATACCGCGCCTGCGACCAGCCACCGGGGCTCACCTTCGTGATCGGGTCGTCCTCTCCCTCGATGCGCTCCACCTGCTCGGCCCCGGCTCTGCCCAGGTGCTCGAGCGAGAGGTCGGCGCCGTCGCGCCCGGTCTCGACGACGAGGATCTGACCTTCGCCGCTGCGGTGTCGCAGAAGTGGCACGATCTCGGGGAACCGCCCGTGCGCGATCCGCTCCGGGCCGCGCCGGGCCTCGGTGAATCCCTCATCGGCGGCGACGTGACCGTCGTGGGCGATCAGCCATCGGGCGGAAGGCGCTGCGAGGCCGCGGTCATCGGACAGGGCGGTGACAAGGGCATCCGCGTCCTCTGCCGGAACACCTTCCTGCAGCATGCGATCCTTCAGCGATCGCATCCGGCTCTCCACCGCCCCGGGCGGCTCGCCCTGCGCGCCGTCGGTGTACACCGTGCTCCAGGCGCCGGGTTCGGTGAGCGATTCGCGCAGATCGATGCCGTCGATGTCAATGGAGCTCATCTCTCCTCCTTGGTCGTGGTGTGCGAGCGACGTTAGGTCGCAGGCGTCGCGCACGACACCGGGTTGACATCGAGCCGCCGGATGGGGAACGCGCTTCAGGGGAGCAGCTCGATGAGCTGGCCCTCCACCCGCCGTGCGGGATCGACGGTGACGCCCTCGTCGTACAGGTCGAACAGGCGGGGATCGATGTAGCTCGACCGCGCGACGGCAGGAGTGTTGCCCAGGACGGATGCCGCCGTGCGGACGGCCTGCGCCGCCGCACGCTTGCGCGCGCTCGCCGAGTTCTTGGGGCCGATGCCCGCGAGCGCCACGGCTGCGGTGATCGTGCCGTGCAGGGTGCGGAAGTCCTTGGCGGTGAACTCGCCGCCGGTCCTCGTGCGCACGTCGTCGTTGATGTCGGCGGCGTGCAGCGGATGCCAGCCGTGCTCGTCCTCGTCCTGCCAGCTGAGGAGCAGGCTGCGCCCACCGCGGCGCTTCAGCCCGGCGACCAGCTCTGCGAGCTCGGCATCCTCGACCTCCGACTCCCAGGGCTGGCCGCTCTTGCCCGGGAAGCGCAGCTCCACCACCTGCCCACCGCGCACGCGGGCGTGCGACCCGCGCAGGGTGACGAGGCCGATGCTGCCGTGCTGGCGGGCGTACTGCTCCGACCCGACGCGCAGCAGCGCGCTGTCCAGCATCCGGAAAGCGCCGGCGAGCACCCGGGTGCGGCCGTAGCCTTCCAGTCGCAGGTCGCGGGTGACGCCACCGCGCACTGCGGGCATGACTGCGGCCAGCTGCAGCATCCGCTCGAACTTCTCGTTCGACATCCGCTCGTGCCAGGCCGGGTGGTAGATGTACTGGCGCCGGCCCGCTGCGTCCGCACCGGTCGCGAGGATGTGCCCGTTCTCATGCGGGCTGATCCAGACATCCGTCCACGCAGGCGGAATCGCGAGCGCGCGCAGTGCGGCGACGGAGGCGGGATCGTCGATGCGCGCACCGTCCGGTCCGCGGTACTCGAACCCGCGCCCCCGACGCACGCGCGTCAGCCCGGGTGAGTGCGGATCGCTGCGCCGAAGACGAGTCATGTTCTGTGGGTACCCCGCCTCCGGGCCAGGGCGCAAGCCCCTGCGTCCGCTCACGTGGCCGGGGCTATCCTGCCGGTTCGTCGCGAAGCGCGCGGCGGGCACATGAAGGGAGCGATATGGCACGCGGAGATGTCGAGACGATCTCGAAGAACGGTCAATGGGTGAACCGCGTCGAGGGCGAGGAGGAGCTCTCGCAGGGCTACGCCTCGAAGGAGGAGGCGCTGGAGGAGGGGGCCAAGCTGGCTGCGCAGACCGGAGCGCAGCACACGGTGCGCGACGCACCGGCGACGGGCGTCGTCACCGATGAGCAGGAACCGGACGACGGCGGCGCGACGGAGGGCATCGAGGTCGAGGATCTTCCCTGAGCGGGGCCCTCTTCGGAGCGGGACCTTCCCTTTCGCCGAATCGATTCGATAGAATCACGGGGTGGCGCCGTGACCGATCACGGTGCCATTCCTGTTCCCGGCCGTTCGGCACCCCTCACCCCTCTCCTCTTCATGGCAACCAACCTCATCACCGGGCGCCCGTGGCGCGTCATCCTGGCCTTCTCCGTGCCGCTGCTCATCGGCAACGTCGTTCAGCAGCTGTACCAGTTCGTCGACGCCGTCGTCGTCGGACGCCAGCTCGGAGTCAACTCGCTCGCGGCGGTCGGCGCCACCGGCAGTCTGATCTTCCTCGTCATCGGGTTCGCCTGGGGTCTGGCGAGCGGCTTCGCCATCCCGACTGCTCAGGCGTTCGGTGCATCGGATGCGCGCGGCGTGCGCAGATCGGTCGCGACGGGAACGCTGCTCACCGGCGCCACCAGCCTGATCCTCACGATCGTCGGGCCGCTGATAGCGGCACCCTTCCTCGAGCTGCTGCAGACACCGCCGGAGCTGATGGCCGAGGCCACCGTGTTCACGCAGGTGACGTTCATCGGCGGCAGCACGATCATGTTCTTCAACTACCTCGCGGCTATCATCCGGGCGATCGGCGACTCGACGACGCCCCTGGTTTTCCTGACGATCTCGTGCGCGCTGAACGTCGGGCTGGTCATCCTCATGGTCGGGCCGCTGCAGTGGGGCGTCGCCGGCGCCGCCTGGGCGACCGTCGTGGCGCAGGCCGTGTCGGTGCTGCTGTGCCTGCTGTACGTCTGGCGTCGGGTTCCGGTGCTGCACGTGCACCGCGCCGACTGGAAGGTCTCGCGCGGTGACATCGCCGACCACCTGCGCCTGGGGCTGCCGATGGGATTCCAGGCGTCGATCATCGCGATCGGCGCGCTGATCGTGCAGGTCGCGCTGAACACGCTCGGGTCCCAGGCGGTCGCGGCCTACACCGCGGCATCACGTGTCGACAGTCTTGCCAGCGCGTTCCTCGCCTCGTTGGGCCTGGCCGCGTCGATGTACGCGGCGCAGAACCTCGGCGCACGTCGGCCCGACCGCATCCGCAAGGGCACGATCCAGGCGATCTGGATGTCGGTCATCGCGGCGGTGCTGCTGGGCGTGATCATGATCACCCTCGGTGCGCCGGCCGTGCGGCTGTTCGTCGGCGACGGCGCGGATCGAGTGGTCGAGCTCGCCCATCTCATGCTCATCATCAACGGCTCGACCTATGTGCTGCTGGGTGTGCTGTTCGTGCTGCGCGGAGTGCTGCAGGGGATCGGCCGTGTGCTCGTGCCCACCGTGACCGGCGTGATCGAACTGGTGATGCGCGTCGTCGCTGCGGTCGTGCTGGGCCATCTGCTGGAGTTCGAGGGCGTCGCGATGAGCAACCCGCTCGCGTGGGTCGGCGCGGTGGCACTGCTCGCCCCGGCCTACGTGCGTGCGCACCGGGCGCTCGCGCAGATGCCGGTATCGCCGGTGGAGACCACGCTGACCACCCCGATCGCCGTGATCGGACCGACCGACGGATCGATGTCGGTGGATGCCGTGTTCACCGCCCCCGTGCCGATCGTGCCGCCCCGGCTGAGCCGACTGCGCCTGCCGCGCAGCATCCGCCGGCCGCGCTGAGCGGCGACGTCACCGGGCGTTCACGCGTCATCCTTCAGGATGATGCCGAATCGTTCTCCGGGGGGAGGATGTCGGGCGATCAACCCGCGTAACCTTGGAGTGATAAGACACCGGGGGGTCGTCGAATGTCCATACTCGCAGTGACACACACGCTGGCATCGATCTTCGTGCCGATCGGGATCGCCGGAGCAGTGATCGCGCTGATCTGCTCGCTGATCGTCGCCTTCGCACTCGTTCGTCGCGCAGCGGGTCTCGCAGGCGGAGCTGCCGGCGTCTGGATCGTCGGCGCGCTGCTGAGCTGGGCCTCGTCGTTCGCCGACCTGTGGCTTCCGCTTCTCGTCTCGCTGAGTGCGCTCGGGGCCGCTCTGGTGATCGGAACCGTGCTACGGCTGGTCGTCGGCACTGTCCGCGCACCGCAGCAGGTCGAGCCGCGTGCCGAGCGGTCGCGGGTGCCGGAGTCGCGAGTTCAGGAACCGAGAACTCAGCCGTCGCACGTGACGCCGACCCAGGTGCGCCCGTCCACGCCGGTGACCGAGGGAATCCGCGCCGCCGCATAGGGCGGCGTAACGATCACGGCGTCGCGGGACGAAGGACATTCACGCGGGCCGAAGTGAGCCGCGCTACGGTATCAGGGTGCCGATCGAGGTCAGTCTGAACGACGGAATCGTCCTCCGCTCCTTGATGGAGGAGGACGCGTCGAAGCTCGCTCGTGCTTACCGCACCAATCGGGATCATCTGGAACCCTGGGACCCCATCCGTGCGGAGTCGTTCTTCACCGCTGCGGGCCAACAGGCTGAGATCGACAAGCTCCTCGCCGCCGGCGAGGCGGGCGCCGCTCTGCCGCTGGTGCTCACTGATGGCACTCAGATCCTGGGCCGGGTCAACCTCTCCGGCATCATCCGGGGAGCGTTCCAGAGCGCGAACCTCGGTTACTGGATCGATGTGCGCTGGGCAGGGCGGGGACTGATGACCATGGCGGTCGACACCGCCGCTCAGATCGCGAGGGACCAGCTCAAGCTGCACCGGATTCAGGCGGGTACATTGCTCCACAACACGGCGTCGCAGTCGGTGCTGAAGAAGTGCGGCTTCGTCGAGTTCGGCGTGGCACCCGAATATCTCCTCATCGCGGGACGGTGGCAGGACCATCGCCTGTTCCAGCGCATTCTCGCGTGACGCTCACCAGCCCGCTCCGACAGGTTCACGCGTCCGCTCGGTGACGAGCGACTCGTCGACGGCGGCGTAGTCGAGGTGCGGCGCACGCCAGAGTCCGTAGGGGTCCCACCAGTTGGGACCGCGGATCTCGGGTCTGCCTGCGCGCATGCGGATCGCCCAGACGCCCTCGTCGAGGGTGTGGTGGTGATGCCAGCAGAGCGGCACGCCGTTGTCCGTATGCGTCGGTCCGCCGCGGGAGTGCTCGATCACGTGATGGATCTCGCACCATTCCGCTCGGATGCCGCATCCGGGAATCAGACAGGTGCGATCGCGGAGCACGATCGCGCGCCGCTGGTGGACGTTGAAGATGCGCGCCGAGGTGCCGATGCCGATGATCGCGCCGTTCGGATCGAACAGCACGCGTTGCACTCCACCCGCGCACGCCGCGTGTGCGGCGGCACCGAGCGGCACCTGGTAGCCGGCACCCTCGATGGTCGCCCGCCCGGTTCCGCTCGCGAAGTCCGCGGCGCTCACGGAGACGACCAGGGTCGGCGCGGCCCCTCCGGTCTGCGGCATCCCGCCGGACGCGGCAGCCACTCCGAGGATCGTCGCGAGGGCGTCGTGACGCTTCTGCGCGTGGGTGCGCAGATCGGCGAGGTCCTGCGGTGGAGAGTCGAGCCGATGATCTCGGATGCCGTCGGCATCCGACCCGACGTCGGCATCCGTCTCCTCCGACGGCCGGAACTGCACGGATCCGCTCACCGGCGCATCCGGGTCGACCTTCGGATTGAGCAGACCGTCGATCAGCTTCTGCAGCTGCGCGGCGACCTCGGGCAGCAGTTCGCCGCGCAGCGGCACGGATCCATCGCGCAGACGGCCGATCGTCACGTGCCGACGGCGCTTCGCGGCCCGGTCCACGGGCTCCTCGCCGTCCGGGTCGAGTCGACTGACGATATGCGCAGCGAGCCCCGCGAGCTCATCGGTTGTAGGGCGCGGTCCGCTCTCTTCGTCACCGTCGGTGTCGCCATCCAAAGGCCGTCCGGTCGCGAACCGCGCCAGCACAGCATCCGCTGCCGCCCGGTCTGCCGCACTCAACCCCACTGCATTCTGCAGCGGTGTCGTGCACGCGAGGAAGCCGGTCAGCGACAGCTCGCCGTCCTGCAGCGCGGCCGCGAGCTCTGGGAACGCGGCCGGGAGCAGCCCGCCGGAGGTGATGTCGAGGTCCCGGTGCACGCTTCGGCCGCTGACACGTATCGGCGGACGGTCTGCCCGTCGACTCGCAGGGTCCGCCGCAGCAGGTCGGCGGCGTTCCGGCATCCGTTCTGTGTCGACAGCCGCGCCGCGCGTTCGCACCGATCCCGCTCGACGATCCGGTCCGCCGCCGCTGTGATCGCGCCGTCCAACCGACGCTGGATGCTCCCGAGAGCCCGCAGCGCTTCGAGAAGATCATCGTCGGATGCCAACCCGATCGCACCCTGCGCGGCGGCGGAGTCCATCGCGTCGGCGAGCTGCCGACCGATGTTCTCGAGCTCCTGCACAAGGGATGTCATACCTCCATCGAACAGGGGGCCACCGACATTCGAATGGCTGGTCAGAGGCTATTCAGGAACTGTGGATAAGTCCCGAACATGCGGGATTGTGGAGGGAGAATGGCGGGTCGGCTCTCACGAGATCATCCTGCTACTGGGCTGCCTGCTTCTGGGCGAACCCGCGCTTCGAGCCGGCGCTCGTCGGCCCGAGGACCAAGCCGTCCGGCATCGCCGTCGGCTCGTCACGCTCCCGGGGAATGATCCCGACCTGGTAGCCGTCTTCGTAGATCCGCTCGCCGGGATCATCGGAGTGGACGACGTCGTGGTCGACTCCATGTGCGGTCAGGATGCTCATGAGGACGTCGATCCTCTCCGACATCTCAGGCGGAACCGGAGACGTGAACCATGTCACCGCACCGACGGAGTTGCCGTCGTCGTAGAACGATGGATTCGGCAGGTGCGCGTGGAACCAGTCGTCGATATCGAAGTACTGAGCTTCTTCGGATGCGGACAGAAGCCCGGCGCGCCGGAGATGATCGACAGCGACGAAGATTCCGACCTCCACGCCGAGTCGACCTCGGTAGCGCGCCTGGACGCGCATGTACTTCCCGGTCATCAGCTCTTCAGCGTCGCGATGTCGATCACGAAGCGGTAGCGCACGTCGGATGCCAGCACGCGCGCCCACGCCTCGTTGACCTGGTCGGCCGAGGTGATCTCGACCTCGGGCGCGATGCCGTGCTCGGCGCAGAAGTCGAGCATCTCCTGGGTCTGGGCGATGCCGCCGATGTTCGACCCGGCGAACGAACGACGACCGCCGATCAGCGTCCCTGCCCGAACCGCCATCGGCTCGGCCGGTGCGCCCACGTTCACGAGCGTGCCGTTCAGCGCGAGCAGCTTCAGGTGCGCGTCGATGTCGATCGCCGCGGACACCGAGTTGATGATGAGGTCGAACGAGTTCCGCAGCGTGCGGAAGGTCTCGGGGTCCTCGGTCGCGAAGTAGTGGTCGGCTCCGAGCTTCAGCGCGTCATCCTTCTTGGAGAGTGAGCGCGACAGCGCGGTGACCTCGGCGCCCATCGCGTGCGCGATCTTCACAGCCATGTGGCCGAGCCCGCCGAGCCCGATCACCGCGACCTTCTTGCCCGGGCCCGCGTTCCAATGCCGCAGCGGCGAGTACGTGGTGATGCCAGCGCACAGCAGCGGCGCAGCCTTCTCATACGGGATCGACTCGGGCACCCGCAGCACGAAGTCCTGCGTCACGACGATCGAGGTGGAGTAGCCGCCCTGCGTGATCGTGCCGTCGACATCCTTCGCGGCGTACGTGCCGATCGCGCCCTTCTCGCAGTGCTGCTCCTCACCGGCGAGGCAGTTCGTGCACTCGCCGCAGGAGTTCACCAGGCAGCCGACGCCCACGCGGTCGCCGACGGCGAAGGCCGTGACGTCCGAGCCGACCTCGGCGACCGTTCCGACGATCTCGTGCCCGACTGTCAGCGGATACTGCTGCGCACCCCAGTCGCCCTGCACGGTGTGGATGTCGGAGTGGCAGATCCCGGCCCAGCGGATGTCGATGCGCACATCCGCCGGGCCGACGTCGCGGCGCTCGATGGTGCCGGTGAAGAGCGGATCGGTGGCGGACGGCGCGACGATGGCGGGGATCACGGTAGGCATGATCCGAGCGTAGACGTGTCGAAGCCGGTCGCGCCTCGGGAATCAGCGACGAATGTCGGTCGAAACGACGGATGTCGGTCGAAACCGCGGGAATCCGCCGACATCCGTCGTCTGAGCCGACAGGTGTGGCGGGCGCCGGCCCCGTGCCGGCATCTGGCCGCCGGAGCCGAGCCCTCAGCGGTGGTCGCGATCGAACTGCTGCCCGGCATCGTCTCCGGATGCCACGCGCTCGGCCTCCCGCGCCCGCAGCTCCACCCGGCGGATCTTGCCGGAGATGGTCTTCGGCAGCTCGGGCACGAACTCGATCACCCGCACCCACAGGTGAGACGAGAGCCGCTCCCGCGCGAAGGCGAAGATCTGCGCCGCGGCCTGATGCTCGGCATCCGCGCCGGTGCCCGCGGAACCGTGCAGGATCACGTATGCCTTCGGCACCGCCAGTCGTGTCCGGTCGGGGCTCGGCACGACCGCCGCCTCGACGACGAGGTCGTGCTCGAGCAGCACCGATTCCAGCTCGAACGGCGAGATCTTGTAATCGGATGCCTTGAACACGTCATCCGCCCGCCCCACGTAAGTGAGGTATCCGTCCTGGTCGCGGGAGGCGATGTCGCCGGTGTGGTGGTAGCCGCCGGCCCGCGACTCGGCGGTCTTCGCATCGTCCTCGAAGTACCCCGACATCAGTCCCAGCGGCGCCGGAGACAGGTCGAGCGCGATCTCGCCCTCCCGATCGGCCAAAGAGCCGGTGACCGGATCCAGGAGAACCACCGGGTAGCCGGGCAGCGGCCGGCCCATCGACCCGTCCTTCACGACCTGTCCGGGGGAGTTGCCCACGCACGCGGTCATCTCTGTCTGCCCGAATCCGTCGCGGATCGTGCCGCCCCACGCCTCGCGCACCCGATTGATCACCTCGGGATTCAGTGGCTCACCGGCACCGACCAGTTCGCGCGGCGGGGTCGACAGCCTGCTCAGGTCGGCTTGGATCAGCATCCGCCACACCGTCGGCGGAGCACAGAACGTCGACACGTGGAAGGTGTCCATCACCTGCATCAGGGTGTTCGCATCGAAGCGCGCGTAGTTGTACACGAACACGGTCGCCTCGGCGAGGAAGGGCGAGTAGAAGCTCGACCAGGCGTGCTTGGCCCAGCCCGGCGAGGAGATGTTCAGATGCACGTCATCCGGTCGCACGCCCAGCCACCACATGGTCGACAGATGCCCGACCGGGTACGACACGTGCGTGTGCTGCACGAGCTTGGGCCGGCTGGTGGTGCCGCTGGTGAAGTACAGCAGAGCCGTGTCGGTTGCCGGGGTCGGCCCGTCCGGTTCGAAGCTCGGCTCGGCGCCTGCGGATGCGGTGAAGTCGTGCCACCCCTCGGCGGGATCCCCGACCGCGATGCGCAGCACGTCGGTGTCCGTCATCCGCGCGGCATCCGTCACCCGGTCGGCGAGGCCGCCCAGCGCGATCACCGCGCGGGCGCGGCCGTGCGCGATGCGGTAGGAGAGGTCGGATGCCGACAGCAGGGTGGACGTGGGGATCGCGATCGCGCCGATCTTGGTGATCGCGAGCATGATCTCCCACAGCTCGATGGTGTTGTCGAGCATCACGATCAGGTGGTCGCCGCGACGGATGCCGAGATCGCGCAGCCACGACGCGACCTGGTCAGAACGGGCCGAGAGCTCCCCGTACGTCCAGGTGCGCGCGGACAGGTCGGCCGAGACGATCTGCACGGCCGGACGGTCGGGATTCTCCCCGGCCACCACGTCGAACCACTCCAGCGCGAAGTTGAACGAGTCGACCTGCGGCCAGGCGAAGCCGGCACGGGCGCCGTCGTAGTCCTCGCCGTGGGCGAAGAGGAAGTCGCGCATCTCGCGGACGGCGGTCGTGGCGGCGGTGGCGGGACGGGTCATCGAAGGCTCCCTTGCTCGGCGGACTCCTCCATCTTCACCCCGGCGCGTTCAGATGCGGTCACGCCGGCGCACGATTCGCAGCTCGACGACTGTGCCGTCAGACGCGGCGCGATGCCGTGAGTGCGTGCGCGAGGCCGATGGTGAGCCAGAGTCCGCCGAGCCAGATGACCAGCAGGGCGAAGAGCTGGCCCGATACCAGCGCCCAGACCAGCATCACCAGGCCGAGCGCGGCGAGCACCCACCCGGCGGAGCGGTAACCGATCGAGATGAGCACCCCGAGCACGAGGACCGCAGCGAGGAACGGCCAGCCCCAGGCGCTGACCTGAAAATCCGATCCGTCCGAGCGATCCGCGTAACGGCCCGGCATCCCGCCGAACAGCGGGATCATGAATCCCAGCACGGGCAGCGCCGCGAGAACTCCTCCCACGATGCGCCAGGTGACCCCGAAGCCCGAGCGGCGCAGCCGCACCCACACGATCAGCGCTGCCCACGCGAGCATCACGGTGGGCAGGAAGAACCCGCCGATGGTGAAGCCGCCGACGAGGGCCATCAGAGTGAGCAGGGCGGCGGCGACGGATGCCGTGGCCGTGCGCGCGCGGCGCGGCACGACCAGCGGCACGAGTGCGATCAAGGCGGGAACGAGCGCGATCAGCGCGACCCAGAGCCCGTTCACCTCGATCAGGGTCTGCGATGTGTCGACATGCGTGCTGGTCCCGTCCGATGACACGGTGTCGACCGAGCCCGTGTACGAAGGCATGATGAACGCCACCACCACGCCGATCACGACGGCCAGCACCACGGCCGCGCCCTGCAGCACACGCCAGGCCCTCTCCGCACTGGCGTCGACGCCCGAAGCATCCGCACCGAACTCCTCGACGGCGCGGTCCGCGATCTCGGTCGGTGTGCCGAGGCTCCGGATGACCTCATCGACCGGTCGGCCGGCGGCTTCAGCATCCGCGAAATGACCGCGCAGGTCCTCGAGCACGGCGTCACGGTGCTCGGGGGCGACGCGGCGCAGCATCCGCTCCACCGCGCGCAGGTAGTCGTCTTCGGTGGTCATGATGTCCCCTCCATGATGATGTCGACCTCCGCGCCCACCGCGCGCCAGACCTCGGCGAAAGTGTCCAGCTGCTCGCGGCCCGCCGCTGTGATCGTGTAGTACCGGCGCGGTCGCCCTCCGCCGACCGCCTCGGTGCGCGTGTCGACCAGGCCGCCCTCCCGCATGCGCGCGAGAAGCGGGTAGAGGCTGCCCTCGCTCGCGATCAGTCCGCGACCCTGCAGCTCGGATGCCAGTTCCAGGCCGTATCGCTCGTTCGCGGCCAGCAGGCCGAGCACGCAGAACTCCAGTACCCCCTTGCGGAGGTTGGTGGCGATGCGCTCGGCATTCTCGGTCATGTCGGCCAGAGTAACCTTGTATGGCAAGTATTGCAATGCAAGATTTGAAGGCGGATGCCCGAGCACCCAGCTGACCAAAGGATTCCCGACCCTGCGCGGCATAGACTGGAGAGGTCACCGATCCGAGGATTGTCATGCCCGCCGCCCCCCTCACGTTCACTGCGCGTCACGTGCAGCTGAGTCGCGCCGTTCTGGCGGCCGTCGCGGCCCTGATGATCACGTTCTCGCCTGATCACTCGGCGATCGTCGGCCTGTCGGTGTTCGGCGGTTTCGCGATCGCCACGGCACTCGTGCTCGTGCTGGCAGCGGTGCTCGTGCAGCGCAGCGGACACCGCTGGCCTGCGCTGATCATGGCCGGCGCCTCGTTCGTGCTGGGCATGACCGCCAGCATCCCGTCGCTGCGCTCGGACACCCTCTTCTTCGTGGTCGTCATCTCCTGGGCCGCGGTGACCGGCCTCGTCGAACTGATCTACGGCATCCGCTCCAAGGGAACCGACGGTGCACGCGACGCGGTCATCACCGGAAGCCTGGGGCTGCTGCTCGCGCTGCTGCTGCTGATCATCCCCGTCGGATTCGTGCACGAATACATCACCCCGCAGGGTGAGAAGATGGCGCTGACCGGCATCATCCTCGGCGTCGGGATCTTCGGCGGCTACACCGCGATCGTCGCCGTGCTCCAGGGCATCGCCGGGCTCACCCCGAATGCGAAGAAGGCCGTGCAGGCGCCAGCCGATACGGATGCCGGCGTCGACCGCCTGGCAGACCAGGGAGGACCCGCATGACCGACCACAAGCCCACCCGACGCGAGATCCTGCGACCGCTGCACCTCGTGGGCATCGCCCTGGGCTGCGGTGTCTTCGCCGCCGTGGTCACGATGGTCTCCACCGGCGCCTTCACCTCCCGCGTCAACAACGCCATCGCACGCGGTACCTACACCGACCTGCCGCCGGTCAGCCTGGGCCTGGTCGTCGGCGGGATCGCCTTCATCGTGACGCTGCTGGGCCTGGCGATGCTGATGCTCGCCGTGAACCCCGCCGACGTCACCAAGACCATCGACCGGCCCGTGCTCTACGACGCCGACGACAGGAAGTCGGATGCCCGTCAGGCCGAGTCGGCCCCGAACGATGCGGGCGACGACCCCGACGCCTCCTCCGACGCAGAAAAGCCCGCCGACAGCTGAGCTCAGCCCTCCGGGAAGGCAGGCTGGATCAGTTTGTCGTCGCCCTCGCGCGGCTGTCCGCGCCCATCGGTGTTGTTCGTCAGCACCCAGAATGTGCCGTCCGGCCCGGGGATGACATCGCGCAGCCGCCCGAAGTCCTCGTCGAAGAACGACCACGGCTCAGCATCCGGATGCGACGGGTCGAACAACCACAGGCGCTGGCCGCGCAGGCCTGCGATGTAGACGGTGTCATCGATCACCGCGATGCCGCTGGGGCTGGCATCGGCCGGCTTCCACACCGCGACCGGATCGATGGCATCCGTCGCCCCCGTCTTGCCCTCATGGTCCGGCCAGCCGTAGTCGCCACCCGGGCGGATGCGGTTCAGCTCGTCCCAGGTGTCCTGCCCGAACTCGCTCGCCCACATCGCGCCCGAGCCGTCCCAGGCGAGACCCTGCACGTTGCGATGCCCGAGCGAGTAGACGCCGGTGCCGAACGGGTTGTCAGGAGCGGGGTCGCCCGTCGGCGTCACCCGCAGGATCTTGCCGCCGAGGTATTCCGGATCACGGGCGCGCTCACGCTGTCCGGCGTCGCCGGTGCCGATGTACAGCATCCCGTCGGGACCGAAGGCGATCCGTCCGCCGTTGTGCGTGGACGCGTGCGGGATGCCATCGAGAACGGTCTCGACGCGGTCGGTGTCCAGCCGCAGTGATCCCGGGGCGCCGGTCAGCGGCATCCGCACCACCCGGTTGTCGTCGGCGGTCGCGTGATACGCGTACAGCCAGCGGATGCCGTCGATCTCGCGCACCGCCAGCCCGTTCAGCCCCGCCTCGCCGCCGGAGACGACCCCCGGCACGATCCCGGTTTCGCGCAGGTCTCCGGATGCCGTCAGCTCGAGCACCTTGCCGTCGTCGCGCTGGGAGATGACCGCGCCGCCGTCGTCGAGCCGCACCACCGACCAGGGCGCGTCGAGGCCGGTCGCCAGTGTGACGGTCGGCTCCTGGAGGGTGTCCGTCGGCGGGGCGCAGGCCACGAGGGGAAGCGCGAGCAGGATCGCCGCGCTCGCGAGCATCCGCAGGCGTGCGGGTGTTCGGTTCCTGTTCATGGGCACCTCCTCGGCATCCGGTGGTCTCCAGCTTCGCCGAGGTCGGAGGCGGATGCCAGGGGTGAGCGGGAATATTCGGCATGCCGGCGCGCTTGACGCTGTCATGGCCACTTCTGTCGATCGCGCATCCGTCGGATTGCGATCGGAGCGCGGACCCGTTCTGGGCGCCCTCATGCTCGCCACCGGGCTGATCGCGATCGATGCGACCATCCTCGCGACCGCGGTGCCCAGCATCGTGCGCGATCTCGGCGGCTATCAGCAGTTCCCCTGGCTGTTCTCGGTGTACCTGCTGGCGCAGGCGGTGAGCGTGCCCATCTACTCGCGCTTCGCCGACGTGGTCGGCCGCAAGCCGATCATCATGATCGGCATCGCGCTGTTCCTGCTCGGCTCGGTGCTCTGCGGCTTCGCCGACAGCATGATGTGGCTGATCCTGTTCCGCATCGTGCAGGGGCTCGGCGCCGGGGCCGTGGCGCCGATGTCGATGACCATCGTGGGCGACATCTACACGGTCGCCGAGCGCGCGAAGGTGCAGGGCTACATCGCGAGCGTCTGGGCGATCTCGTCGGTGGTGGGACCGGCACTGGGTGGGATCTTCGCCCAGCTGGATGCCTGGCGCTGGATCTTCTTCGTCAACGCGCCGCTGTGCGCGCTCGCCGCCTGGATGCTGCTCACGCACTATCAGGAGGAGAAGCAGACCCGTCGGCACCGCATCGACTTCGCCGGCGCGGCACTGCTCACCGTCGGGCTCACCGGCGTCATCCTCGGACTGCTCGAGGGCGACAGCGCGTGGGCATGGATCTCGATGCCGAGCGCGATCTGCTTCGGCGGCGGAGCGCTCGCGCTCATCGCCTTCGCTCTCGTGGAGCGCCGCACGGCCGAGCCGATCATCGACTTCTCGCTGATCTCCCGTCGGCTGATCCTCACCACGACCATCGTCTCGTTCGGCATCGGCGCCCTGCTGATCGGCGTCACGAGCTTCGCGCCCGCCTACCTGGAGGGATCACTCGGGATCATCCCGCTGCTGTCGGGGCTCGCCGTCGCAGCGCTCACGCTCGGCTGGCCGATCGCCTCAGGACTGTCCGGACGGCTGTACCTGCGCATCGGCTTCCGACGCACGGCCATGATCGGGATGGGCCTGGCCGCGCTCGCGGCGACCGGGCTGGCCCTCACAGGTCCGTGGCCGAGCCCGTTCACCGTGGCGGGCATCGCGTTCCTGCTCGGCGCGGGGCTGGGCTTGACGTCGGCGCCGAGCCTCATCGCCGCGCAGGCGTCGGTCGGCTGGGGTCAGCGCGGAGTCGTCACCGGCATGAACGCCTTCGCCCGCTCAGCGGGCAGTGCCGTGGGGGTGGCCGTGCTCGGCGCCATCTCGAACGCCGTGATCGCGCAGGGCGCGGGGCCGCAGGATCCGGCGACGATCGTCTCGGCATCCACCTGGGTCTTCGTCGGGGCCGCGATCGCCGCCGTGCTGACCTTCTTCGCCGTGCTGTTCATGCCGCGCGACGCGGCGGCGTCGGCGGGCTGACGCCGCTGGGGGCTCCGGCCGTCGGCTGGTCGCTCGTGGCCACTGGCCGCGGATGGAAAACGTCGGTCAGGGGGTCGACCAGCCAGCGTTTTCCATCCGCGACCTGTGCGTGCGGATGGAAAACGTCGGTACGGAGCGGCTCGGACCCGCACTTTCCATCCGTGCGGGTGCTCCGCGCGGCACGGCGGCCCGCGGCTTCAGCGCGCGAGCTGCTCCGCGATGCCGGTATAGGTCGCCGGGGCCAGCGCGAGCAGGCGCTGCTTGGCGGCATCCCCGATCTCCAGTCCCTCGATGAACGTCGCCAGCTCCGCGGCACCGACGCGGTGGCCGCGGGTGAGGTCCTTCAGCAGCGCGTACGGGTCGGTGATGGTGGAACGGCCGGCGACGACCTCCGCGCGGATGACGGTCTGGATGGCCTCGGCCAGCACCTCCCAGTTGTGGTCGAGGTCGTCCAGCAGCACGTCGCGCGACAGCGAGATTGTATCGAGCCCGCGGCGCAGGTTGTCCAGCGCGAGCAGCGAGTGCCCGAACGCGACGCCGATGTTGCGCTGGGTGGTCGAGTCGGTCAGGTCGCGCTGCATCCGGCTGGTGACCAGCGTCTGCGACAGCGAGCCCAGCAGGGCACCGGACAGCTCGAGGTTCGCCTCGGCATTCTCGAAGCGGATCGGGTTGATCTTGTGCGGCATGGTCGACGAACCCGTCGCACCGGCGACGGGGATCTGCGCGAAGTAGCCCAGCGAGATGTAGGTCCAGATGTCGGTGGCGAGGTTGTGCAGGATGCCGCCGGCGTGACGCACGTGGTCGTACAGCTCCACCTGCCAGTCGTGCGACTCGATCTGCGTGGTGAGCGGGTTGAAGTCGATGCCCAGCCCCTCGATGTACTCGCGCGAGACCGCAGGCCAGTCCACATCCGGGTCGGCCGACAGGTGCGCCGACCACGTGCCGGTCGCGCCCGAGAACTTCGCCAGGTACTCGGATGCCGCGATGCGGCCGCGGACGCGCTCCAGGCGCCACGCGAACACCGCGAGCTCCTTGCCCATCGTCGACGGGGTGGCCGGCTGTCCGTGCGTGCGCGACAGCATCGCGGCATCCGCGTGCTCGACGGCCAGCTCCCGCAGCTTGGCGATCACGCCGTCCAGGGCCGGCAGCCACACGCCCTCCACGGCGCGCTTGACGGTCAGCGCGTACGAGGCGGAGTTGATGTCCTCGCTGGTGCATGCGAAGTGCGTCAGCTCGGCGATGGCATCCAGTCCCAGGCTCGCCAGGCGGTCGCGCACCAGGTACTCGACGGCCTTCACATCGTGGCGGGTGACGGCCTCCTTGTCGGCGAGCCAGTCGATCTCGGCCTGACCGAAGTCGCGGTACAGCACACGGAGGCGCTGCTTGTCGGCATCCGACAGCGGCGATGTCTCGAACAGCGAGCGGTCGGTGAGTGCGATCAGCCACTCCACCTCGACCTCGACGCGGGCGCGGTTCAGGCCCGCCTCGGAGAGGAAGTCCGCCAGTCCAGAGACGGAGGCGCGGTAGCGGCCGTCGAGAGGGCTGAGCGGCTGAACCGGAAGGGAAGGCAGAGTAGTCAGGGGAGATCCTCCTGATCGGGGCGCCGCATCGCGCGGAGCGTGGGAAGGGGGGCGCGCACGGCGGGCTCGAGCTGCGAGAACAGTCCGCGCGTCGCGGTCTCAATCATAGCGAGCACCGAATCGAACATCGCCGGGCCCGCGTAGTACGGATCGGGCACATCCATGCTCGAGGCGTGCGGATCGTACGCCCGCAGCAGGGTGACCTTGCCCTCGTCATCCTCGGAACGCGCCCAGGCGCGCAGGATGCGCTCATGCGTGCGATCGAGGGCGACGATCAGATCGTTGTCGGCGAAGGATGCTGCGCTGAACTGCCTTGCGCGATGCAGCGAACCGTCGTAGCCGTGACGCTCCAGCGACTCCAGGGTGCGGTCGTCGGCGCGCTCGCCGAGGTGCCAGTCGCCGGTACCGGCACTGCGGGACACGACCCGAGAGCCCAGGCCGCGCTGTTCTGCGAGCGCGCGAAGCACCACTTCGGCCATGGGCGAGCGGCAGATGTTGCCCGTGCAGACGAAGATGACGCGGAAGGGATCCGGGCGGGTCACAGAACCATTGTGCCGGTAACCACTTCTGTCCCCAATCGTCTTTCGGGATCAGTTCTCCACAATGACCGGGTATCGCGACCGAGTGGATGCCGTCGCCGACGCACGCTGGAGGCATGTACACGATCACGGCAGCCGAGGCACCGGCATCGGACCAGATCTGGAGAGCGTTCCTTGCGGTGCGACAGCTGGATGCGGCGGCGGATGCCCTCAGTGGGGCGGGCTCGCTCACTGCGGCGCTGAGCGCGGAGTCCCGGTGGCGGAACGAGGGCCTCGGCCCGCGAGCGCTGCGCGATGCGCTCGACGAACTGCACGGGGCCATCACGCGCGAGCTGTCCGAGGTGCGACGGGCGCAGACCGAGGTGGAGCGGGGGATCAGTGCATGAGCGATGAGGTGACGATCACCTCGGGCGGTGCGATCTCCGTCGACTCGTCGGCGCTGCGCGGCATCGCCGCGAGGCTCGGCGGTGTCACGAGGCAGCTCGGAGAAGCGCGCGATCACCTGGTGCGCGCTCGCGCCGAGCTGTCCGGGGCGCCGGACGTCGAGCGTCGGGTGGGGGATGCCGGAATCTCGGCGTGCATCGAGCGCGTGGCCGAACTGGGGCGGCAGGTCGACAAGGCGTGCGACGGCACTGTGATGATGGCCGACACGTTCGAAGTCGTCGAATTGCGTGCGCAGCAGGAGGCGCTCAGCATCCAGCGCCCGGAGACGGCAGCGGCACTCCAGGCGCGCATCGATGAGCTCCTGGCACTGCCCGGAGTGGCGGAGTCGGTGGTGTGGACGCAGTCGCGATGGGCGAGGGAGCGCAGCGATGCTCCGGTGGATCAGCCACTGGATCACAGTCTGGGGTTGGCGGGAGGACTGATCGGGGCGCTGAGCGCCGTGTTCGCCCCGTTCGCGCTGCGCGGTACGGGGATGGTCGCCAGCGGGCTGCTCGGTGCGAAGCCCACCGAGACGGTGATGAGCATCGGTTCGGCCGAGGCCGCCCGGCGCGGCTTCGGCGTACTCCCGGTCGGTACGACGCTGCAGGGCCCCGCCCCCCGGGTGACTGTGCAGGAGATCTCGAGGGTCGCCACGTCCGCGCCCGTGAATCTGACGGAGACCATCAGCCGCGTTCCGTATCACGGCGCCGGTCAGGTGGCCGTCGAGAAGTTCACGATGAAGGATGGCAGCGCGCGATTCGTCACCTACATCGACGGCACCCGCACTGTGAAGACGGGCACGTCGGAGCCCTGGGATATGGGCTCGAACATCGACATGTACCTGCAGCGCGATCGGGCGGCGTCGCAGCAGGCGGTGCTGCAGGCGCTGGAGGCCGCGGGCGCGGAGCCCGGCGACCGGGTGGATCTCGTGGGCTACTCGCAGGGCGGTGCCATCGCATCCTTCACCGCGATGGACTCTCCCTACGAGACCGGCACCGTGATCGTGGCGGGCGACCCGACGCAGCCGTCGCTCTCCGCCGACCAGACTCTGGTCGACCTGCGCCATCGGGGCGACGTGGTCTCGAACCTTGCCACGGGTGGTGCAGAAGGCGGCACGGGGTCGCCGGGGAGCTTCGAGGTGATCAGGGAACCGGATCGGGACCTGAACCCGATCGGCCCGCACGACTTCGAGGAGTACCTGAAGACCGCCGATCTGGCAGACCGTTCCGGCGATCCGCGCGTCAGCGCTCTGCAGCGCGACTTCTTCGGCGAGCTCGTGCAGGCGTCGAAGGCCGAGCGGATGGAGTTCACCGCGAGCCGGGACTGAGCCCCGGCGATCCGGCTGGTGCGTCGGGCAGATTGGCGAGGAGGAACTCTGCCAGGTTCCGTTCGGCCACACGCTTCGCCGTCTCCGCTCCGAGCCGATCGATCAGTCGTGTGGCGAGACGCGGGAGGTCCCGCGGACCGGTGAGGTCGGGGATGAGCGGCATCGAGCCCGCGGGGAAGAATGGACCCGTGAGGACGGGGTCGACGATCTCAGAGACCTCACGGATGAAGTCCGTTCCGAGCGCGACGCGGTCGACCCCGACGAGATCGATCATGTGCGCGATGTGGTCGATGTAGACATCGATGGTCGGGACCGGGCCGAGGAACCCGCCGTATGCATTGACGCATACGATCCCGCCAGAGCCGGCTACGGCGCGCAGCTGTTCGTCGGACAGGTTGCGCGGGTGGTCGTGCAGCGCCCGCGCCGATGAGTGCGAGGCGATGAACGGGCGCGTGGAGACCTCGGCTACATGCCAGAAGCCCTCATCGGACAGATGGCTCACATCAACGGTCATGCCGAGTCGTTCCATCTGGGCGATGCCTTCGCGGCCGAGCGACGTGAGCCGTCCGCGCGTTCCGGCCTCCCCGGCGCCGTCAGCCATCATGGTCCTTCGGTTCCAGGTGAGCGAGGCCATCCGGATCCCGGCGCGGAAGAGTGCCGGGATCATTTCCACGTCTGCGCCGATGGGCTCCGCGCCCTCCAGCGCGAGGATCAACGCGATACGGCCTGAATCCAGGACCTCTCCGAGATGCCCAGGGTCGGTGACGATGGCGACATCGCGACTGTGCCGCTCCGCGATCATGTACGCCTGCTCGACCAGAAGCAGACAGCGTCGCAGCGCGCCCGATCCGATGAACTGCTCTTCGGTGTAGATGGGGAGTACCTGCAGACCGACTCCCCCCGACCTCAGCTGCGGCAGCCAGATGTCGCCGAAGGGGTCTTCATGGCCGCGCTCTCGCAGATGCTGCACGGCCATGAGCAGATCATTGTGGCAGTCCGAGATGAGCATGGTGTCGACCCCTCTGCGTCGATCGGTCAAGGTGTAAGGTATTACATGGACTCGGCCTGCACAAGTCGAACTTCCGGACCTCTCGCCGAGTCGAAACGGCGCATATCCACCCCGCGACAGTGAGGAGACTCGACACATGAGCGACACTGGTGCTCTTCATGCCAGGGCCGGCGCGCGAGGACCGCTTCAGCGCTCCAGTCTGCGAGACGACGCAGCGCGCTTGCTGCGGGCCCGGATCGTGGGTGGTGAGCTCGAGGGCGGCCGCCTCTACTCGATCGGAGAGATCTCCGCGGAGCTGGGTACGTCCCCCACTCCTGTGCGCGAAGCACTGCTGGAGCTGTCGAACCAAGGATTGATCTCGATGGTCCGCAATCGCGGGTTCAAAGTGACGGAGATGACCGATGGGGACCTCGACCAGCTGGTCGCGATCCGAATGATGCTCGAAGTGCCGGCGGTCGCCCAGGTCGCTGCACTGCGGCCCCTCCCTGACCTGTCGGATGTCCGAGCGCTGTGCCGGGAGATCGACGAAGCCGCCGCCCGCGGCGACCTGACTGCGTTCCTTGCGATCGACCGGGACCTCCACCTCACGCTCATCGACAAGTTGCACAATCCTCGACTGACCAAGATCGTCGGGGAGTTGCGAGACCAATCGCGTCTGTACGGGCTCGGTCCCATGCTCGACACACCCCAGATGGCGGACTCGGCTCACGAGCACACGGTCATCCTCGATGCTGTCGCGGCAGGCGACCCCGGTGAAGCCGCTCGGCTGCTCCAAGATCATCTCTCGCACATTCGAGGTCGCTGGTCCGCACGACGGGGCTGAGAACCCGGCCTGTTCGCGTGCCAGGCTCTCAGCCGAAGCGGTGCTCAGGTCTGTCGTGCCAGCGCGCGACCGGCGAAGTGGATCCAGTCCGCTGCGCGAGCGTCACCGTGCATCAACGCAAGATCGAGATGGAGGCCCGACACCGTCAGCAGGAAGCTCGTCGGATCGACCTCGACGAGTTGCGCGGTCTCGCCCATCACCTCCATCACCAGATGATCCCCGTCGAGACGGATGGTGTTCGCGAGCGGGCCGACGCCCCATCGTCCGGTGAGTCGGACGAGGTGTTCGACAGGAGAGGCGGGCGCTGTCGGGGAAGGCGAGGCGGATGGCGCACCGATGAGCGCCCGGGCGACATCGCCGCCGACCTGCTCGCCCTGATCGAAGTTCGTCGCCGTGACGACGACATCGCCTGAATCGAGATCGACGAAGACGACGATCGATGTCCCTCCGCCATGGCTGACCACACGGCGGTCGTCCGGCTGGCGCGGGTGCAGCCAGCCCAGGCCGAACGCGCTCGTGATCAGCCCTATGCCCGGCACCTCCGCGTGACGACGTGTCGCATCCGCCGTGAGCTCCTCCGACAGCATCCGCGCTCCGCCGGGGTCTCGAGGATTCACCCCGGTGCTCATCGCAACGGCGATGAGGGCGAGATCGGGCGCACTCGCGTACAGTGTGCTCCCGGCAGCCTCCATGCCGTCGCCGACGCGGAGCCACATGTCCTCGCGCCGAATCTCACCCGAGTTCGGGTCTGCTCGATGGTCGGGCGCTCCCCGGAGAGCGCGGAGGTCGGGCGGGAGGATCAAAGTGTGCTCGAGTCCGAGCGGGACGAGTAGACGTTGCGCGAGATTCTGCGCGAACTTCCTGCCGGTTCTCCTCGTGAGGATCTCTCCGAGCAGCGCGTAGCCGGAGTTGCTGTACGAAGCGACCCACCCGGGTTCGCAGAGTGCAGGACTCTCTGCGAGGGTGGCGAGAACGTCCGAAGTGCTGTCGGCGGGGAACCAGCCGTCCGGGGTGCCACCGGAATGGGTCAGCAGATGGCGTATCGTGACGCGTCCCGCAATGTCCGAATCGCGGTAGAGGAACTCGGGGATGTGCTCGATGACGAGGTCGTCCAGGGTGAGCATGCCCTCGTCGACCAGCTGCAGGATCATGAAGGCGGTGATCAGCTTGGTGACCGAGCCCACGGCGTACATCGTCGTCGCCGAGACCGGCGCGGGCTTGTCGTGCTCGAGAACCCCTTCCGCGGCGATGACGAGATCGGTGCCGTCCCACCAGGCGCTGGTCGCGCCGACGGATCGGTGGCGGCTCATCGCGTCACGAAGTGCTGATCGCAGAGCGTCCGTGCGCTCGGCGGTGATGTCCTTTCCGACAGGTGACGGTGAAATGATGCTGCCCTCCGTTGTGGATCGTGCTCTGGTCATCAGTGCTCCAGACCTTCGAGGCGGATACCGAGACCGCGCGACTCCGCGCGTTCGATGATCGCACCGGCTGCGGCGGCATCCTGGATGCCGAGGCCGGTGGTGTTGTAGAAGACGACCTCATCGTCGGACTGACGTCCTCTGCCGGCGCCGGCGAGGCATTCGCTGAGCCCCAGGAGCTCGGACCGATCGATTGTGCCGTTCTCGATCGCCAGAATGACGGGTCCCGCGTGCTCGAGGGCGGTGGACACCTCGTCGACGACGATGAGATCTGCTCGGGCGATCACGTCCTGGCCGACTTCGTGGCGATCGGGTTCGAAGGAGCCGATGCTGACGATCAGGGCGCCCTGATCGACCCAGTCCGCTGAGAACAGCGGGGCGCGGCTGGTCGTGCAGGTGACGATTATCGATGACCCTCTGACCGCGGCCTCGACGTCAGCGAAGACTCGTGTCAAGACCCCCAGTGTCTGGGTGAGTTCAGTTGCGAGAGCGATGCTTTCGGAGTGACGCCGACCGACGACGCGCAACTCGCGCAGCGCTCGGGTCGCCGCGATCGCGTACGCGTGCTCGCGTGCCTGGACGCCGTAGCCGAACAGCGTCAGTACATCGGCGTCGGCGGTCGCCAGGGTCTCGATCGCCAGTGCGCTTGCCGCAGCGGTTCGCTTCGTGGTGATGGTCGTCCCGTCCAGAACCCCGACCAGCCTGCCTGTGGTCGCATCAAGAGCGAGCACCACGGCGGAGATCGTGGGGAGTCCTCTTGTGGCATTGAGCGGATGGATGGCCGTGAACTTCGTCACCGGTCCCGCATCGGATGAGAGCTGCGCGGTATAGGTCAACGCGACGGATGATCCGTCGGGGTTCAGCGTCGAGATCTTTCGCGGCGTCCGAGCGGTTCCGCTTCCCAGCGCGGCGAACGCATCGCGCTGGGAACTGAGGGCGAGCTCGCGGTCGAAGACCAGCTTCACAGTCGAGGCGTTCATCCACAGCACATGGTCGATCCCCGCTCGGGGACGGGCGTCGTTCGTCTCGATGACGGGATGCACCTGGGTCATGTCGGACTGCTTTCTGTAGGGGGTGGCTTGTCGGGCGCGGGTGGTCGCTCGGGGAGCGACCACCCGCGGCGCCGCGACTATCCGTGCATCCGAATGGTCGCGGGCAGGACGGTGCCGAAGAATGTTGAGAACGTGGCGTTGGCGCCCCACACCGGGTAGTCGTCGGATGCGAAGGGAATCGCGTCGGCGGCGGAGACCAGGGCCGCGTCCGCCTCATTCCAGATGTCGCAGCCGGACGTGCCAGGCATCGCTGCGGCCTGAGCCGCGAGCGTGTTGTACTTCTCGTTGTCGATGGCGGCGAAGTTCTGGCCGCCATTCGGGTTGGTGGGCCCGCTGAAGAACGCCTGGACACTCGGCGGCGTCGTGCCGTCCAGTGCGAACATCGCGATGTCGAAATCGGCGTTCTGGAACAGGACCGTGGAGAAGTCGGTGAACGTCACCGGGCTGGCCTGCGCCTTCACACCTACGTCGCCGAGTTCGCTCACGACGAGCTCGGCCGCCGCAGCAGAAGCGGCGCCGAGGTCGAGGTAGACCACCCGTAGCGTGGGAAGATCCGCGTCGGCCAGTGCCGACTCCGCGGCTTTCACGTCGTGCTTCGGGACGAAATCGGTCAGGTCCGACTTGCACAGGTTCTGACCCGTGAAGCTCTGCGATGCCTCAGCCTTGCCCGAACCCGCGACGTCGCGCAACGCAGTCATGTCCAATGCCTGCGTGAGAGCCATGCGGATTGCGGGATCGGCGGTGGCGCGGCCCGGGTTCTGGTTATAGATGAGCTCGCCGATCACAGCGGTCAGAGGCGAAGAGGCAAGCCCTGCGCTCTCAAGCCGTTCGGCGTCGGGACCGAAGACCGTGCCGGCGTTGAGTTCTCGGCTGAGCAGCTGGTTCGCGGTCGTCGTGGCGTTGGCGCTGACCGTGACGGTCACGGTCTTGGGCATGCCCGCGACCAGCGTGCCGACCCCGCCGGGGCCCCAGGTGTAATCGCTTCGCCTCTCCAGCGTGTAACTGCTGCCCGGGACCGCAGCCGTGAGCGTGTAGGGCCCCGTCCCGGCGGGTGTCGTGCCGAGTGCCTCGCGATCATCGAGTCCGCTCCCGCAGACCATCGGCAGCAGCGCCAGCGTGTGGAGCAGGAACCCGGTGACCGTCGGCGTCGACAGCGTGACGGTGCCGGCGGCGTCGTCGGCGACAGCGGTCGCTCCGACCGGAATGGCATAGCCCGCCATCGGGCTGAGGTTGGCAGGGTCTCCGACGTGGTTGATGTTCGTCGCGATGTCCGATGCCGTCAGCGCCGAGCCGTCGGCGCAGGTGATGTCGGGCTGGAGGGTGAACTCGATGATGTTCTCCTTCTCGACCCACTCCTTGGCGAGCCCGGACACGATCTCTCCGTCGAGAACGTTCACGAGCGAGTCGTACAGGAATCGGTTCATCTGGCCGAGCCCGGAGTTCACGCTCGACTGGGGATCCAGGTTTCCCGGATCACCGGCGAGTGCGAGCGCGAAGGTGCCGTCGGTGACGACGTCGCCCGAGCCGACATCGGCTGCGGGTCCTGTGGCGGAGCAGCCGGTGAGGGCGAGTGCGGCCACTGCCAGGGCGGAGAGTGCTGCGACGGCCATGTTGCGTTTCATGTCTACTCCTTGAATCGGGTGGTGGGTCAGGGGATCGGGCTGTCGACGAGGAACTCGAACCCGCCGGAGCTGGGCTGTGGTCGGATGGGATCGGACGGATCGGGCACGGCGGCGACGAGCGAGCGCGTGTATTCGTGCTGTGGGGAGCGCAGCACGGACTCCGCCTCGCCGATCTCCACGAGGGCGCCCTGGTGCATCACGGCGATCTCGTCGCTCACGTGACGAACGACTGCCAGGTTGTGAGATATGAACAGGATCGTGAGGGCGAGCTCCCGCCGCAGGTCGGCGATGAGGTTGAGGATCGCCCCCTGCACGGAGACATCCAGCGCCGAGGTGATCTCATCGCAGACGAGTACCGAGGGCCTGGGAGCGAGGCCACGGGCTATCGCCACCCTTTGGCGCTGTCCCCCGGATAGGTCGGCGGGGCGGCGGTCTGCGAGCGCGCGGTGCAGGGACACGACATCCAGAAGTCGCAGCACTTCGGCCCATCGCGTCGCGCTGCTCATGCTCCTGCGCGGAAGGGCGTCGGCGATGGCCTGCCCGACCGTCAGGCGGGGGTTCAGCGACGACGACGGATCCTGGAACACCATCTGCAGCGGACCGGGGTGTCCCCTCCGGCTTCGCTGCCGATCGGCGGGGATGCCGTGGATCAGTATGTCGCCGTGTGTGGGTCGCACAAGGCCGGCGACCGCGCGCGCCAACGTCGACTTGCCTGACCCGGACTCGCCCACGAGACCGAGGAGCGCGCCACGGGGAATCGACAGCGACACGTTCTGAACCGCCGAGGTGGCTCTTCTGCCGCGCCCGAAGCGTACGTCCAGCTCCCGCACTTCCAGTGCGAGCGGGACAGAGGTGGGGACTTCACTCGTGATCACGTGTGCGCTCCTTGCGTCAGTGACGTTGTGGCCGGCTGGGGGTGGAAGCACGCCACACGCCGTCCCTCATCCAGCTCCACGGTCGGAGGCGTCTGCGTGCGGCACTCCTCGGTCGCGAAGCGACAGCGCGGGGCGAACGAGCATCCTCGTCGTTCGTCCGTGAGCTGCGGAGGCACCCCGGGAATCGATGCGAGGGGCGCTCCCCGGCCGGTGGACATGTCGGGCGACGCCGCCAGAAGTGCGCGTGTGTAAGGATGCGCGGCCGCAGAGAGGCGGGTGACCGGCAGCTCCTCCACGATCTCGCCGGCGTACATCACCAGCACGCGGTCGCAGAGTTGCGCGACGACTGCCAGGTCATGGGAGATGAAGAGGATCGCAGCACCGGTGTCATGCTGCGCCTGCTTGAGGATCTGCAGGGTCTGCCGCTGCACGGTGACGTCGAGCGCCGTCGTGGGCTCATCGGCGACGATCAGCTGCGGCGTGACCGAGAGTCCCATCGCGATGACAGAACGCTGGCGCATACCGCCGGAGTACTCGTGGGGGTACTGCCCGGCCCGTAGCTCCGGACGCGGGATTCGGAGGGCGTCCAGCAGAGCGATCGCGAACCTCTTCGCCTGGGTCCTGGAGAGGCGTCGGTGGAACCTTGGGGCCTCGGTGACCTGGTGCCCCACGCGCAGAGAAGGGTTCAGCGCGTTCATCGGATCCTGGAAGATCATCGAGATGCCCGTGCCGAGGTGTCGCTGCAGGGCGGGGGAATCAGGCCCACGAAGGTCTACGCCGTCGAAGGCGAGTTCGTCGGCGCTCGCCAGCCCGGGGTAGGGCAGCATGCGCACCGCCGCCGCGGTCATCAGACTCTTGCCCGACCCCGACTCGCCGACGACACCGACCGCTTCACCGCGGCTTACGCTGAGATCTACGCCGTTGACGGCTCGGACCCAGCCGGAAGAGCTTCGCGCGGGAAACCGGACTTCGAGGTTGCGCACGGACAGCACGAGATCGGCGTGGGGGCCGGGGGCGGTCGCGCTTTGCGCTCGTTGCCGGAACACCGGCCGTGCTGTCGCGAGTCGTGCGTTCCCTGAGCCCACGGACTTGGCGAGGCCGTCGCCGGCCAGATTGAAGGCGAGTCCAGCGATCACGACGGCGATTCCGGGGGCGAGCGCCGCAGCGGGGGCCGAGTAGATGCGGGTGAGTCCCTCACCCAGCATCCGTCCCCAGTCGTAGTCCGGCGATTGCACACCGAGGCCGAGGAAAGAGAGCCCGGAGAACACCAGGAGCGACTGGCCGATGGTGACGCTCAGATTCACGAGGAGCGGCTCGGCGACGTTGGGCAGGACGTAGCGTCCGAGGATGCGTGCAGGACCGACACCCAGGAGCTTGGCGGCGGCGACATAGTCCTTGCCCGCGACAGAAGCGGTCAGAGTCTGCGTGATCCGGGCGAAGAACGGAGCCTGTGCGAAACCGACCGCGAGCATCGCGCCCTGAGCACCGACGCCGAAGATCACTGCCAGGAAGAGCACCAGCAGAAGCCCCGGGAAAGCCACGGCCATGTTGAGCGCCGTGGTCACCGCTCTGCCTCCCGCCCTGCCGAGCACCGCTGGCAGAGATCCGATGAGGATGCCGCAGGATCCTGCGATCGCCGTGGCACCCAGAGCGAGCAACAGGGAGAGACGTGTCGCGTAGAGGACGCGCGCAAGGACGTCGCGCCCGAGGTTGTCTGTGCCGAGCCAGTGCTCCGCCGAGGGTCCTTGGAGGATCGCGGCGGTATCGGGGCTGTTCGCGGACTGTGAAATGAGGACCGGTGCAAGGACGGCGGTCAGAGTGATTGCGCCGATCATGACAATGGCCACGATGGCGATCGTGTTCGCCTGGAATCCCCGGAGTCGCCGGCGTCGGGTCAGGATGGTCGCGTGCATTTCAACTCTCCCGGATCGTCGAGCGCGGGTCGGCGACGGCGAGGACGATGTCGACGATCAGATTGATCAGGAGCGCCCCGGCGCCATAGATGAGCACGATCGCTTGCACAGCGGCGTAGTCCTTCGTCGTGATGGACTGCACGATCGTGGTGCCGAGACCGGGCCAGGCGAAGACGTTCTCGATCAGGACGGTTCCGGCGAGCATGCCGCTCAGCAGGAGCCCCGCGATGGTGAGGGTTGCGGTCAGGACGTTCGGGAGCGTGTGCCTCAAGTAGATGATCCGTGCCGGCAGGCGCTTGGATCGTGCCGTACGGACATACTCCTCCTGCAGCGCACGCGCCGCCTCCACGCGTACCAGGCGCGCGAGGATCGCGATGGCCCCAGATGACAACGCGACGACGGGCAGGATGAACGATGCTGCGTCGGTTCGTCCGGCGACGCCGAAGATCTTCAACTGCACGGCAAAGATGAACACAAGTCCGACGGCGAGCAGGAACTCCGGCATCGCACCGAGGATGCCTGTGACGCTGCTGAATCCGATGTCGACGGGGCGACGCCTGCCGTCTCGCGTCGCCACGGCTATGGCAAGGCCGAGGGGTACGGCCACGATGAGAGTGAAGACGAAGGCGATGCCCGCGAGCTGCGCAGTGGCGGGCAGCCGATCAGCGATGATCTGGATGACCGGCTGACGAGTGATCAGCGATGAGCCCAGGTCTCCCGCGAACAGCTCGCCGACGTACCTGAGGTATTGCTCTCCCAACGGCAGATCGAGACCGAGCGTCGATCGCTGTGCGTCGACGAGCGCTTGTGGCGCCTGTGAGCCCAGAGCGGCGCGCACCGGATCGCCGGGAATGAGCCTGATCATCGCAAAGGCCGCAGTGACGAGGACGATGAGTGACAGCGCAAACCGTCCGAGACGGCGCACGGCGAACGAGACCCACGGATTGGTCGCCGTGATGCTCTGCTGCGCGGTCGTGTTCATGAGACCCCTTCGTCCCCTTTTGGGATTGACTCCTATGAAAGGTGTAATACCTTACCGGTTGCATGTCAAGGGGTGGCCTCCGACGGTCGGATGCTTGAGTGCCTCGCGGCCGCGTCAGCGGCGCTTCTTCTTCGCCTGCGGGCGCAGGATCGCGCCGAGCACGGCGTTGATGATCGAGATGACGATCGCGGCGACCACGCCCCACCAGAAGGACTCGACGCTGAGGCCCCAGCCGAATCCGCTGGTGATCCAGGCGGTCAGCCAGAGCAGGAAGCCGTTGATGATGAAGGAGATGAGCCCGAGGGTGAGGATGTAGAGCGGGAACGCGACGATTTTGATGATCGTGCCGATGATGCTGTTGACCAGCGCGAAGATCGCGGCGACCGCGAGCAGCGTGAGCACCAGCTGCAGGGTCTCACCGGGCGCGAACGGTCGGACCGCGACCCCGAGCACGGGAATCAGGGTGACCACCCAGATGGCGAAGGCGTTGATGACGACGCGGATGATGAATCGCATGCGCCTATGGTGTCATGCCGTTGCCACTGGCGGCAGTTGTCCCAGAATCTGCGACAACTGCGTTGCTCAGCCCGCGGGACGGATGCCGGAAGCGATGACGCCGGCGAGCTCATCGACGGTCCGCATGCTCTGCGCCGCAGTGAGCACCAGCTCGAAGGCCTCGTCGTCGCTGAATGTCAGTGCGAAGCCGTTGAGCTCCAGAAAGATGAACGTGAGCAGCAGAGACAAGCGCTTGTTGCCGTCGAACAGGGTGTGGTTCTGCGACAGCGAGCTCAGCAGTGCAGCGGCCTTCTGCTCGATGCTCGGATAGGCGTCCTGGCCGAACATCCCCGCTGACGGCCGTGCCAGCGCAGAGAGCAGCAGACCCTGGTCGCGCATGTGGAACCCGAGCTTGACGACCACAGCCATCGCCTGCTCGGCTTCGATGTACTCGGTCATCAGGCGTCTTCGAGACGCTTCATCACGTCCGCATAGCGCTCGATGACACCATCCGCGATCGCCAGCACCCTGGCGGTCTTCGACTCGCTGTCCGCGAACCGCTCCGCCGCCTCGATGATCACCGCGTGCTTGGAGGTGTGGCGGGCGCGGGCGATCTCCTCGAGCTTCGCATCCAGCTCAGACGGGATCCGCACAGTCATGGCCATACCAAAATGGTACCACCCATGGTTGACCCGGCTTGTGCCTGACCCTGCTCTTAGACTGATCCCGTGACCGAGCCAACGCTGCCCCGCATCCGCCCCGAGATCGCCGCTCTGCCCCCGTACCGGCAGGGCAAGCAGGCAGGCCCCGATGCCTTCAAGCTCTCCAGCAACGAGAACCCCTTCGAGCCACTCCCTTCGGTGCTCGAAGCGCTGACTCGCACCGCCCCGATCAACCGCTACCCGGATGCGACCGCCGGCGCGCTGCGCGCCCGCCTCGGTGAGAAGTACGGCGTCGACGCGGATGCCGTGCACGTCGCATCCGGCAGCGTGTCGATCCTTCATCAGCTGGTGCTGGGCACCTCGACGGTGGGCGATGAGGTCATCTACGCGTGGCGCTCGTTCGAGGCGTACCCGAGCCTGCCGCTGGTGGCCGGCGCCACCGGCATCCAGGTCCCCCTCGCGCCCGGCGCGCGGCACGACCTCGACGCGATGGCGGATGCCATCACCGACCGCACCCGCGTAATCATCGTCTGCACGCCGAACAACCCGACCGGCCCCATCGTCACCAGCACCGAGTTCGCGGCCTTCGTCGCACGCGTCCCGCAGGACGTGCTGATCATCCTCGACGAGGCGTACGCCGAGTTCGTCACCGCGCCGGATGCCGTTGACGGGCTGTCCGAGCGCATCTTCGAGCAGCACCCGAACGTGGTCGTGCTGCGCACCTTCTCCAAGGCATACGGCATCGCCGGACTCCGCGTCGGCTATGCCATCGGGCACCCCAGCGTGCTCGACGCGGCCCGCACCACCGGCATCCCGCTGTCGGTCACCAGCGCCGCCGAGCGTGCGGCGATCGCGAGTCTGGATGCCGAGGACGAGCTGCTGCAGCGAGTCGCCGTCATCGTCGAGCGGCGCACGCGCCTGGTCGAGGGACTGCGCGCTCAGGGGTGGGATGTGCCCGATTCGCAGGCGAACTTCGTCTGGCTGCCGACGGGCGAGCGCACGGATGCCGCCGCCGACGCCTTCGGCAACGCCGACCTGATCGTGCGCCCCTTCTCCGGCGACGGCATCCGCATCTCGGTAGGTGAGGAGGAGTCGATCGACCGGGTGCTGCGGGTCGCGAAGGAGTTCGGCGCATGACCGAGCCGCGCGCGTACGACTTCGAGACCACGGTCGATCGCACCGGCACGGGCGCGGCCAAGTGGGAGCACATGCGCGCGGCGAACCCCGACGTGCCCGCCGGCATCTCGCCGTTCTCGGTCGCCGACCTCGACCTGAAGATCGCGCCCGAGATCATAGAGGGACTGCACGAGCACTTGCAGGATGCGGTGCTCGGCTACACCATGGCCACCGATGACTACTGGGATGCCGTGACCGGATGGTTCCGAGACCGGCATGACTGGACGGTCGACCGCGAGCACATCCTGCTGGCGCCCGGTGTGGTCCCGGCATTCAACACCGCCGTCCGCGCGGTCACCGCGCCCGGCGACGGCGTGATCGTGCAGACTCCGGCTTACTACCCCTTCTTCGGCGCCATCGAGGGCAACGGCCGGGTGGTCGTGCGCAACCCGCTCGTCGAGCGCGACGGACGCTGGCGGATCGACCTCGACGATCTGGCAGAGAAGGCCGCCGACCCGCGCACCACCGCGCTGCTGTTCTGCAGCCCGCACAACCCGACGGGCCGGGTGTGGGAGCGTGAAGAGCTCGAGGCGGTCTGGCGCGTCGCGCGCGACAATCAGCTCACCGTCATCAGCGATGAGATCCACTTCGACCTGCTGATGCCCGGCATCGCGCACACCGTCTTCTCGACCTTGAACGAGGACGCCGCCGCGCGCACGATCGTCTGCACGGCACCCAGCAAGACGTTCAACCTCGCCGGGATGGCGACCAGCAACATCGTCATCAGTGACGAAGGCCTGCGGGAGAAGTACGCGACCGAGCAGGGCCGCACCGGCTTCTTCACGCTGAACGCGCTGGGCTTCCAGGCCTGCCGGCTGGCGTACACGAAGGCCGGTGCCTGGCTGGACGGACTCATCGACCTCGTGCACGGCAACCACGAGCTGGTGCGGTCGTTCCTGGCCGAGCGGATGCCGGAGGTCACGGTCTACGACCTGGAGGGCACCTACCTGCAGTGGATGGACTTCCGCGCGCTGGGCCTGACGGCCGAGGAGCTGGAGCGCCTGCACCAGCAGGACGCCCTGGTGTTCTTCGACGAGGGCGCCATGTTCGGCCCCGAGGGCGAGGGCTTCGAGCGGATGAACCTCGCCGCTCCGCGCCGCGCCGTCGAGGAGGCGCTGGAGCGGCTCGCGCAGGCGCACGGCCGCTGAACGCGCGGTCACCACTCTGCGTCGCCGCGCAAAGTCCGCATTCCGAGCAGGTATTAGGGCCCCCGAACTATGCGTGACGTGGCATGCGGGCGTGGGTAGCGTGGAGCCGTGACTTCGATCGAGACACCCCTCGTCCGCATCCTGGAAGCGGATGGATCATTCGCTCCCTCGGCGGCATCCGAGCAGTATCTGCCCCTGATCGACGCGCTTGCAGACAGCGATCTGGAGCAGTTCCACCGCGACATGGTGGTCATCCGCGCGATCGACACCCAGGCCACCAACCTGCAGCGCCAGGGCCAGCTGGCGCTGTGGCCGCCGAGCCGCGGGCAGGAGGCCGCGCAGGTCGGATCGGCCCGCGCCGCCCGCACCCAGGACACGCTGTTCCCCTCCTATCGCGAGCACGCCGTCACCCGCATCCGCGGCGTCGACCCGCTCGACATCATCAAGGTCATGCGCGGTACCTCGCACGGCGGCTGGGATCCCACCGACCCGAAGAACGGCAACACCCGCATCTACACGCTGGTGCTGGCCTCGCAGACCCTGCACGCCGCCGGTTACGCCATGGGCCTCGCCTTCGACGGCAAGACCGGATCGGGCGACGTCGACCGCGACGAGGCCGTGGTGGTCTACTACGGCGACGGCGCGTCCAGCCAGGGCGACGTGCACGAGGCGATGGTCTTCGCGGCCAGCTACAACGCCCCGGTCGTGTTCTTCCTGCAGAACAACCACTGGGCCATCTCGGTGCCCGTGCAGACCCAGTCGAAGGTGCCGCTGGTCGGCCGCGGCGCCGGCTACGGCATCCCGAGCGTCCGCGTCGACGGCAACGACGTGCTCGCCAGCTACGCCGTCTCGCGCACACTTCTCGACGAGGCGCGCGGCGGTGCCGGACCCCGTGCGATCGAGGCGGTCACCTACCGGATGGGCGCGCACACCACCAGCGACGACCCGACCAAGTACCGCGGCTCGGACGAGGAGCAGTCCTGGGCGCTGCGTGATCCGATCGCGCGCATGGAGGCGTTCCTGCGCAGCAGGGGAGCATCCGACGCCTTCTTCGCCGACGTCGAGGCGGAGGCGGCGGATGCTGCCGAAGACCTGCGCGCGCGCACCGTGGAGCTGACCGCTCCGACCAGGAACCTGATGTTCGACCACGTGTACAGCGAGCAGCATCCGCTCATCGACCAGCAGCGGGCCTGGCTCGACGACTACGAGGCCTCGTTCGAAGGAGGCGCCGCATGACGCTCGAGACGATGCCGCTGTCTAAGGCCCTGAACGCCGGCCTGCGCAAGGCCATGCAGGACGACCCGCGCGTGCTGCTGATGGGTGAGGACATCGGGCAGCTCGGTGGTGTCTTCCGGGTCACCGAGGGTCTGCAGGCCGAGTTCGGCGACAAGCGCGTGCTGGACACCCCGCTCGCGGAGTCCGGCATCGTCGGCACCGCGATAGGCCTGGCGATGGCCGGGTTCCGTCCGGTCTGCGAGATCCAGTTCGACGGGTTCGTGTTCCCGGCGTTCGATCAGATCACCTCGCAGCTGGCGAAGATGACCAACCGCCACGAGGGTGCGGTGTCGATGCCGATCGTCATCCGCATTCCCTACGGCGGTCACATCGGCGCCGTCGAGCACCACCAGGAGAGCCCGGAGGCGTACTTCGCGCACACCCCGGGCCTGCGGGTGGTGTCGCCGTCGACATCCAACGACGCCTACTGGATGATCCAGGAGGCGATCGCGTCGAATGACCCCGTGATCTTCCTGGAGCCCAAGAGCCGGTACTGGCCCAAGGGCGAGGTCGAGCTCGAGGCATCCGCCGCCCCGCTGCACGCCTCGCGCGTCGTGCGCCGCGGCACCGACGTGACCCTCGTCGGCCACGGCGCCATGGTGACCACGCTGCTGCAGGCCGCTGCGCTCGCCGAGGCAGAGGGCACCAGCTGCGAGGTCGTCGACGTGCGCTCCCTCTCGCCCGTGGACTACGAACCCATCCTCGACTCGGTGCGCTCCACCGGGCGGATGGTCTACGCGCAGGAGGCGCCAGGAAACACCAGCGTGGGCGGTGAGATCGCCGCCACCGTCATGGAGCGCGCGTTCTACGCCCTCGAGGCGCCCGTGCTGCGCGTCTCGGGCTTCGACGTTCCGTTCCCTCCCGCCAAGCTCGAAGGCGCTTACCTTCCGGATGCCGACCGCATTCTGGAAGCCGTCGACCGCTCGCTCGCCTACTGAAAACCTCCGGTCATTGAGCGAGCGCAGCGAGACGAAATGCGATCACAAAGGATTCCTCCCATGAGCACTCAGACCTTCACCCTTCCTGACGTCGGCGAGGGCCTCACCGAGGCCGAGATCGTCACCTGGAAGGTGGCGCCGGGCGACACCGTCGCGATCAACGACGTGATCTGCGAGATCGAGACGGCCAAGTCGCTCGTCGAGCTGCCTTCGCCGCACGCCGGCACGGTCGGTGAGATCCTCGTCGCCGAGGGCGTGACCGTCGAGGTCGGATCGCCGATCATCACGTTCGTCAGTGCGGATGCTGCGCCCGCGGCCTCCGCGCCGGCGGCACCCGCCGCGGAAGAGGGCGGCGGTTCGGTGCTGGTCGGCTACGGCACCGGCGGTGGGGCCACTTCGCGGCGCAAGCGTCCGGCTGAGCGCCAGGTGCGCTCTTCGGTGGGCGTGATCGCCAAGCCGCCGATCCGCAAGCTCGCCCGCGACCTGGGCGTGGAGCTGACCGAGGTCACGGCGACCGGAGCCGACGGCGAGGTCACCCGCGATGACGTCGTCGGGCACGCCGAGCAGGCCAGCGTGTTCCGCAACATCGAGACGCCGGAGTGGGGTGCCGTGCGTGACGAGACCGTGCCGGTCCCGGCACCGGCATCCGCTCCGACCGGCCTGTCCCGCGGCAGTCAGCCGGTCTCCGATCCCGAGCGCACGGAGTCGATCCCGGTCAAGGGCGTCCGCAAGGCGACAAGTTCGGCGATGGTGCGCAGCGCCTACTCCGCCCCGCACGTGACGGTGTGGAAGGAGATCGACGCCACCCGCACGATGGAACTCGTCAAGCGGCTGAAGGCCTCGCCCGATTTCGCCGACATCCGCGTCTCCCCGCTGCTGATCATGGCGCGCGCCGTGATCTGGGCGGCCCGCCGCACTCCGATGGTCAACGCCGCCTGGGTGGACACCGACAGCGGTGCCGAGATCGCCGTGCGCCACTACGTGAACCTCGGCATCGCGGCGGCGACCCCGCGCGGGCTGCTGGTGCCGAACATCAAGGACGCGCAGGACCTGGGCATGAAGGATCTCGCCCGGGCGCTGAACCGCCTGACCGTCACCGCCCGCGAGGGCAAGACCAGCCCGGCCGACCAGCAGGGCGGCACGATCACGATCACGAACATCGGCGTGTTCGGGATGGATGCCGGCACCCCGATCATCAATCCCGGCGAGGCCGGAATCATCGCCATGGGCACGATCGCTCAGAAGCCCTGGGTCGTCGACGGCGAGGTGCGCCCGCGCTGGGTCACCACGGTGGCCGGATCCTTCGATCACCGGGTGGTCGACGGCGACGGCATGAGCCGGTTCGTGGCGGATGTCGCATCGATCCTGGAGGAGCCGGCGCTGCTCGTGGACTGACTCGCCGTCTGCGGGATGCCGACGCGGCATGCCGTCTCCGTCGCGCCAGGTGGCTGCCTTCGGCCGGCCGGATGCTGCTACACGGCGTCCGCAGCGGCCAGCTCGGCGCGCGACACCTGGATCATCTCGCCGCGATCCACGACCTTGATCCGCGGGCGCCCGACGGGCTCGCCGAGAGACCGCTCATGCTCGTCGAGGCGGACCCATCCGTCGGTGGTCGTGTGCGCGATGCCCTTGTCCGCGAGGAAGTCGAGCAGCGCATCCGGGTCGCGGTACTCGGCACGGGGCAGGAGGGGTGCGTCGGCGAGGAGGCAGCCGATCGTCTCGGCGGCATCCGACTTCGTGTGTCCGATCAGGCCGATCGGACCGCGCTTGATCCATCCCGTCACGTAGGTCGCCGGAACCGGAGCCGCGTCGACGCCGAGCACCCGCCCGGCCTCGTTCGGGATGACACCCTCGACATGGTCGAACGGCACCCCGGGCAGCGGCGAGGAGAGGTAGCCGACCGCGCGGTACACCGCCTGGACGGGCCAGTCCGTGAACACGCCGGTGCCGCGGGCACCGCCGTCGCCGGTGAGCTCGGTCGTCTCGGTGCGCAGCCCGGTGACGCGATCCGTGCCGAGGACGGCGACGGGCGCCTGGCAGAAGTGGATGTGGATGCGACGGTCCTTGCCGCTCGGCTGGTTGTCGATCCATCCGAGAAGGGTGTTGACGACCTGCTTCGTCTGCCGGCTCGTCTGGATCGCTCGCTCGCTCGCCTCATCGATCTCGAAGCCCTCCGGGTGCACGATGACATCGACGTGCGGGGAGTGCGCCAGTTCGCGCAGCTCCAGCGGGGTGAACTTGATCTGCGCGGGACCCCGCCGGGCGAACACGTGCACATCGGTCACGCGGTTCGCCTTGAGTCCCTCGTAGACGTTCTCGGGGATCTCGGTCACCAGCTGCTCATCCGCGGTCTTGGCGAGCACGCGGGCGACGTCCAATGCGACATTGCCCGCTCCGATGACAGCGATCTGCTCGGCGTCGAGCGTCCACTCGCGGGGCACATCGGGATGTCCGTCGTACCAGGACACGAAGTCGGCGGCCCCGTGGCTGCCGGGCAGTGCGATGCCGGGGATGTCCAGAGCACGATCCTTCATCGCCCCGGTGGCGAAGACCACGGCGTCGTAGAAGCGGTGCAGGTCGTCGAGAGTGACATCCGTTCCGTACTCGACGTTGCCGATGAAGCGGATCCGCGGTTTGTCGAGGATCCTCAGCAGCGCTTTGATGATCTCCTTGATGCGCGGATGGTCGGGGGCGACCCCGTAACGAACCAGACCGTAGGGAGCGGGAAGTCGCTCGATGATGTCGACGCTCACGTTCTCGTCACTCGCCGTCAGGATGTCAGCGGCGTAGATCCCGGCAGGTCCGGCTCCGATCACCGCAACGCGAAGGTCTGTCATGTCCCCGTCTCTCTCCATCTTTAGGTAAGGCAACCCTAACATCGGGTGAATGTGGGTAGCGTGGGTGACGTGGCCATCTCCTCTCGCACTTCTTCCCGCGCTCCTCGTCCGACCATCGACCTCGTCGTCATCTCCACCGAGCGGTTGAGCCCGCATCTGGTGCGGGTGCGGCTCGGGGGTCCTGGCTTCTCGCAGTTCGAAGATCGGCTCGAGACCGACAAGTACGTCAAGCTGAGATTCACGACACCCGCACCCGAGGCGGCTCCTGTGACGCGCACTTACACGGTGCGTCGCGTCGACTCGGAGTCGCAGACTCTGGACATCGACTTCGTCGTTCACGGCGACGAAGGTCTCGCGGGCCCATGGGCCGCGACCGTCGAGCCGGGTGCGACTCTGAGCCTCATGGGGCCCGGCGGGGGCTATCTGCCGGATCCGGACGCGGACTGGTACCTGTTCGCGGGCGACCTGTCATCGGTGCCGGCGATCGCGGCGAGTCTGGAGGCACTGTCCCCGGATGCGGTCGGAGTCGCGTTCATCGAGGTGGAGGCCGCAGATGCCATCCTCGACCTCGCCGCTCCTGCCGGCGTCGAGGTGCGCTGGCTGGTCGATCGCGATCATGCGCCCGGCTTCCTCGCGGATGCGGTGCGCGCCTTCTCGTGGCGAGGCGGGCGAGTGCAGGTCTTCACCCACGGTGAGCGGGAGTCGATGAAGGCCCTGCGGCGTGTGCTCTTCGATGAGCGGGGCCTCGAACGCTCGCAGGTGTCGCTGTCCGGGTACTGGGCGCGGGGCCGGACTGAGGATCGTTTCCAGGCGGAGAAGCGCGAGCCGATCGGTCAGATCATGCCCGCCGCGTAGGAGGTTGCGCGGCACGCGGTTCGCACGCGTCCGGGGGCTGTGCCCTTGGGGAGCGGTCCGGTGTCAGTCGTGCGAAGCGTTGGAGATGTCCAGCAGGCGCCGTTCGTCGTCGTCGAGCCAGGTGGCGGCCTTCGACACGCGCTGCTCGATCCTCGCCTCGTTGCGTGCCTGACGCAGCGCGTGGACGACCGCGAACCGGATGATCGCGTAAAGGACGCCTGCGCCGGCGAGCGTGTACAGAATCGGAATGGTGATGGTGATGAATTCCATGTCTTCCTCCGAGCTTCGTGGACAAGCGTCTTGGCGGCGAGCATAGCAAGTCCGCCCTTGTTGAGAATGGTTCTCATTTGCATTAGTGTCGAACTCATGCAAAAACGCCTCGCCGCCCTCGCTCTCGCCGCCGCATCCGTCATCGTCCTCTCGGGATGCTCCACCACAGCCCCTGCGCAGGGCGACAGTGGCCACGACGGCACTGTGCAGGTGGTCGCATCGACCAACGTCTACGGATCGCTGGCCGCCGAGATCGGTGGAGACCGCGTCACGGTGACCAGCCTGATCGACTCGGTCTCCAAGGACCCGCACTCCTACGAGGCGAGCGCCCGCGACCGTCTGGCGGTGCAGCAGGCCGACCTCGTCATCGAGAACGGCGGCGGCTACGACTCGTTCATGGAAGAACTGCGCGACGGCTCGGACGCCACGGTCATCACCGCCGCCGAGTTCTCCCACGACTACCCCGGTGCGACCGACGACGAGCACGGCGAAGAGCATGCCGACGAGCACGAAGACCACGATGAGCACGGCGACCACGACGAGCACGGCCACTCCCACATCGAGGGCTTCAATGAGCACGTCTGGTTCGATGCGCACACGATCTCGCACGTCGCGGAGCAGATCGCGGCCGACCTGACCGAGCTCGACCCGGCGGGCAAGACCGACTTCGCCACCAACGCGAAGAAGCTGGCCGATGAGCTGGACGGCATCGAGACCGAGCTCGACGCCCTGCACGAGAAGCTCGAAGGCACTCCGGTGTTCATCACCGAGCCGCTTCCGGGGCTGCTGGCCGCGGCCGCCGGTCTCGACGATGTGACACCCGACGGCTTCGCCTCCGCAGTCGAGGAGGGCAACGATGTCGCGCCCGCCACCCTCCTCGAGGCGCTCGACCTCATCAAGCAGGACAAGGTCAGCGCGGTGCTCGCCAATGCCCAGACCGGCGGCAGCGAGACGAGTCGGGTGGAGGATGCCGCGAAGGAGGCCGGCATCCCCGTGCTGACCTTCAGTGAGCTGCTCGAGGCGGATCAGTCGTACGCTGAGTGGATGCGCGCCGCGATCTCGGACCTCGCCGCCCTCCAGAAGTGAGCGGCGGTCCCCAGACGACGGACGCCGCACCCGTCCTGGCGATCGAGGGTGCGGCGCTTCATCGCGACGGCAGCGAACTCTGGTCCCGCCTGGACCTGGAGCTGCAGCCGGGGGAGTTCGTCGCCGTGCTCGGCCCGTCCGGCTCCGGCAAGACCACCCTGCTGCGCAGCATCCTGGGTCTGCAGCAGCTCTCCTCGGGCAGCATCCGCGTCTCCGGGTCTGCCGTGCAGCGCGGCGACTCGCGAATCGGCTACATCCCGCAGCAGCGCCCCCTGCCACCGGACATCAGCCTGCGCGCCCGCGATCTGGTCGCGCTGGGCGTGAACGGCACGCGGTTCGGTCTCCCGATCCCGCGCCGCGGCGACCGGGAGCGGGTGGACGCGCTGCTCGAAGGCGTCGGAGCGGCGCACTACGCCGACCGGCCCGTCGGACTGCTCTCCGGCGGTGAGCAGCAGCGGCTGCGCGTCGGGCAGGCCCTCGCGGACCGTCCCGCCCTGCTGCTGTGCGACGAGCCGCTGTCGAACCTCGACCTGGCCAACCAGCGCGGTGTGACCGAGATCATCGACCGGGAGCGGCGCGAGCACGGCACCGCCGTGCTGTTCGTCACCCACGACATCAACCCGATCCTCGATCGCGTCGACCGCATCCTCTACATCGCCGGCGGACGATTCCTGCTCGGCACCCCCGAGGAGGTGCTGCAGACCCACGTGCTCAGCCGGCTCTACGGCACCCCGGTGTTCGTGTTCCGCGCCGGCGGGCGACTGGTCGTCGTCGGCGTGCCGGATGCCGAGACGCATCACGAACTCGATGAGGAAGCCGCGACCACCGCGACCGCGATCCTTCCCGGCGGCCGCGCGTGAACCCGCTGGTCGACTGGGGCGACGTCTTCTCCTTCCAGGATTACGGGCAACTGCTCGCCCTGCTGTCCAACTCGTTGATCGCGGGCGCCGTACTGGGGCTGGTCGGCGGCCTGATCAGCACCTTCGTCATGCAGCGCGACCTCGCCTTCGCCGTGCACGGCGTGAGCGAGCTGTCGTTCGCCGGCGCTGCCGCCGCCCTGCTGTTCGGCGGCAGCGTGGTGGCCGGATCGATCGGCGGCGCCCTGATCGCCGCGATCCTGATCGGTGTGCTCGGTGCCCGTGCCCGCGACCGCAATTCAATCGTCGGCGTGCTGATGCCGTTCGGCCTGGGTCTCGGCATCCTGTTCCTCTCGCTCTACCAGGGCCGCAGCGCCAACCGCTTCGGACTGCTCACCGGCCAGATCGTGTCGGTCTCCAGCCCCGATCTCGGCTGGCTGATCGGCATCAGCGTGGTCGTGCTGGCCGGGCTGCTGCTGATGTGGAACCCGCTGCGCTTCGACTCCCTGGACCCTGAGTCCGCCGCCGCGCGCGGTGTGCCCACCCGGGTGGTGAGCCTGGCGTTCATGGTGCTGCTCGGACTGATCGTCGCGGTGAGCGTGCACATCATCGGAGCGCTGCTCGTGATGGCGCTGCTGGTGACGCCGGCCGCAGCGGCGATGCGCCTGTCGGCAGGCCCTGTCGCCGTGCCCGTGCTGGCTGCGCTGTTCGGATTCGTCTCCGCTGTCGGCGGCATCCTGCTGGCCCTCGCGGGAACCCTTCCGGTGAGCCCGTACATCACGACGATCTCGTTCCTCATCTACGGCGGATGCTGGATCGCGCAGCGCATCCGCACGCGTGTGCGCCGCATCGGATGATCGCCCCCGGAAGGGGCCATCTCGTTCCCCGCACCGGGCTCGGGATGACATCATTGTCAATCGGGGGCAGGTTTATTCAGAAAGGTGGCGTTCGTGAGCGACTCGCGCGAGCCGGACAACGCACAGAACGGTGATTTCTTCGATCAGCTGCTGACCGCAGCGCCCAAGGAGCACGCGTCATTCACGCAGGCGTTCCGCGGGTACGACAAGGCGGAGGTGGATGCTGCGCTGGCGACGATGCGCGAGCAGCTGGCGCGCCTGAGCACCGACCGCGAGGGTGCCGATGAGCGTCACCGCGAATCCCTGGAGGCGCTGCGCGCCGAGAACGAGCGCGCGCTCGCCGCCGCGATGGCGCAGCACGACGCCCGCGTCGCCCGTCTGGAGGACGAACTCGCGGCAGCCCGCGCACAGGCAGACGACGCCGCCGCTCAGGTGAGCACGCTCGCCTCTGAGCTGAGCGAAGCGCCCCAGGGCGAGGACGCCCCGCAGAGCCGCCAGCAGTTCGAGGCCGTGCTGCGCGTGGCCGAGGAGCAGGCGAGCGTGCTGATCCAGAACGCGGCCACGCAGGCGGAGCGGCTGCTCGATGCCGCCCGTGAGGAAGCCGACAGCAAGCGCTCCGAGCTCGCCGCGGACATCGCTCGCATCACCGCGCAGGCGCAGCACGACGCCGACCAGGTGCGCCTGAAGATCGACACCGAACTCACTGCGCACGAGGCGCGTCTGGAGCGCGAGTCGGCGCACGCCGCCGAGAAGGTCGCGCAGGCCGAGCAGGAGGCCGCGACCGTCCGCACCGAGGCCGAGAAGGGCGCTGCCGCGCTGCGCTCGATGGTCACCCGGGAGACCACCGACCTGCGTGCGGACGCCGAGCGCGAGGTGCGGGAGATGAACGCGCGGGTGCTGGAGTTCGAGGAGACCCTCACTCGCCGGCAGGACGACGCGCAGCAGGAGTTCCTGGTGCTGCACAACCAGGCCGTCGCGCACGCCGAGCGCATCACGACGGATGCCAACGAGCAGGTCGCCGCCTCGCTGGAGCACGCGCAGCGCATCTCCTCGAAGGCCGACGACTACGAGCGCCTGATGCGCTCGCAGGCGCAGGCCATCGAGGCCGAGGCGCAGGTGAAGGCCCGCGAGACCCTCGAGCGCGCTCGAGCCAAGGCGCAGAAGATGATCGAGTCCGTCACGGGCCACGCCACCGCCGCGCTGCGCGACGCCGAGGACCGCACACGTCAGCTGCGCTGGCAGCAGCAGCAGCTGAACAGCTTCATGGCCGAGGTGCGCGAGCTGATCCGCCCCGAGGGCGTGCTCACCGCTCCGGCATCGGATGCCACAGCACCGGCATTCGATGAGGATGGCGTCGACGCCGGTCCGGATGCGCCGGTGGAAGAGCCCGAGCTGGCCGCGGAGGACGCCGAGTACGAGGACGAGTCGGACGAGGATGAGTCGGACGAGGATGAGTCGGACGAGGATGAGTCCGACGACGAGGCCGCGAAGGCGTAGTCCCCGATCCGAGCCGAGGTCCCGGGCCCGCCGCGTGCGCGCCCGGGACGTCGCGCATTCGGGCACTGCGGATGCCGGCATCTCGCACAGTCCGCGCCGGTACATCACCCGCGCGTCTCTCAGACTCCCGGCCTAGACTCGGAGCATGGCTCAGCGGAACACCTGGCAGCGTGAACGTGTGCGTGACGCGCTCACGGATGCGTCCGGTTTCGTGAGCGCGCAGACGCTGCACGCCGACCTGCGCCAGGCGAACACCGGCATCGGACTCGCCACGGTGTACCGCGCCCTGGCCGGCCTCGCGGCAACCGGCGAGGCCGACTCGCTGCAGAGCCCGGATGGTGAAGCGCTGTACCGCGCCTGCGCCACACAGGGCCACCACCATCACCTGATCTGCCGCTCCTGCGGACGCGCCGTCGAGATCGAGGCCAAGGACGTCGAGCAGTGGGCCCAGCGCACCGCCGCCCAGCACGGCTTCCGCGAGCCAGAGCACGTGGTCGACATCTTCGGCCTGTGCTCGGAGTGCGCCGACCGCCGCGACCTCGCGGGAGCAGACGCGTGACCTCAGCCCCGGCTCGGATGCCGAAGGCGCCGTCCACCAGCACGCCGCATGCGCATCGTCATCCGCCCAGGCGAGTGCCCCTCGGCACGGCGCTCGCCGTCGGCATCGGCGTCGTCGCCGTTCTCGTGCTCATCGACGTCCTGGCGCCGAGCCTGTTCCCGAAGGCGCTGCCGGATCGTGCGCAGGACGGGCTGACCCTCTCGCTGAGCGTGCTCATCGAGGCGCTGCCCTGGGTGATCCTCGGAGTCGTGCTGTCGATCGTCGTGCAGGTGTGGCTGCCGTCGGATGCCGTACAGCGCTGGCTGCCGCGCAACGCCTGGCTGCGCCGCGCGGTGCTGTCGCTGCTGGGCATGTTCATCCCGGTGTGCGAGTGCGGCAACGTGCCCTTCGCGCGCGGGCTGATGATGCGCGGGCTCGCACCCGCCGAGGCGATGACGTTCCTCGTCGCCGCGCCCATCGTCAACCCGATCGTCATCCTCACCACGCACGCCGCGTTCGGCTGGGACGGCGGCATCCTCATCGCGCGCCTGGTCGGAGGCTACCTGATCGCGAACCTAATCGGCTGGATCTACAGCCGCCACTCCGACCCGCAGTCCCTGCTCACCGCGCGCTTCG
>Ga0160443_100274_pt1 | contig 51127 bp, 47 predicted proteins | sample HID1972I_E1MG_FD_108244 | JGI IMG/M metagenome (GOLD analysis project Ga0160443, IMG submission 108244) | Enriched pill bug-associated microbial communities from UW Madison campus, WI, USA - HID1972I_E1 MG | ecosystem: Host-associated > Arthropoda: Insects > Digestive system > Unclassified ... | reverse complement strand
TGAGCGCCTTGACTCCCAGCAGGCCCTGTTCATCCAGGCTCTTGTGGAAGTACGAGGAGATCGCTGTTCTGGCCGCGTCCCCAGCGGCCACCGGGTCGCCGGCCTCGATGGCATCGAAGATGGCGCGGTCCAGGGAGACGACCTTCTTCATTTCGCGGGTTTCATTATCCGCGTGGCTCATCTGGTCATTCATGACCTGCAAGATGGCGCCGGCGACGGCTTCGCCGCAGATCCGCAGGATGCTGTTGTGGCTGGCTTCCCACACGGCGGCGTGGAAATCCAGGTCGGCGCGGTTGAAGGAATCGGAGCCGGTGCCGGACTCGATTTCCATGCGCTCGATGGCATCGCGCATCGCGGCGAGCTGCTCCTCATTGTGCATGACTGCCGCCAGCTGGCAGGCAGAGCTTTCCAGCACGATGCGGAATTGCACCAGCTCGTCGAGCGACAGCGAGGAAATCCGGGTGAGGTTGGCGAAGGACCGGCCCAGATGATCCGTGGACACCGGCAGGACCACCGGGCCGCTGCGGCCTCCGGGCTTGGAAGCAATGAGCCCCTGGCTTTGCAGCACCCGGAGCGCTTCGCGAACCGTGGGGCGGCTGACCGAGAATTGAGCCATCAGCTCGCGTTCGCTGGGCAGATGCTGTCCCGGCTTGATCTCCTTGGACAGGATCGCTTCTTCGATCTGCTGGACTACCCGCTCGTAGGTCAACGTTGGCACGGCCGGCGTAAAAGTCAGCTTGCTCATCTGGTGCCTTTCCTGGATCGAAAACACTCGGTTGAGGACAAAGATATCCCAGCTGGCGCTTCAATGGCAGGCAAAAACGAAAACTTCTCTAACTGGTAAGACCAGAAAACTTAGTAGAAATATCAGCATGGATGGTGTTTCATGGATCACATCACTCATTGTCACGTTGAACGATGGAGAATCATGAGCGCGAAGAAGAACCTCTGCCGGTTGGTTACGACAGCACTTGTTGGCACGCTGGCCTTGAGCGCTTGCTCGGCCGGATCAAGCTCGACCGCGACCCAGGACGCCAGCCAAAAGTCGTCGGTCACCGTGGCGTTGACCGGCGAGCCGGTCAACCTCGATTTCACCACGACCGCCGGCGCCGCAATTCCCCAGGCGCTCATGTCCAACGTCTACGAAGGCCTGGTCGAGATCGACCAGGACGGCAAGATCCAGCCCCTGCTGGCTGAATCGTGGGAACTGGGCAACGGCAACAAGACCTATACCTTCAAGCTCCGCGAGGGCGTCACCTTCTCCAACGGAGAAGCCTTCACCGCTGATGACGTCAAATTCAGCATCGACCGGGTCAAATCCGATGCCTGGGTTTCCAGCCTGAAAGCCAAGATGGACATCGTCGATTCGGTGAAGGTCATCAACGACACCGAAGTGGCCGTCACGCTGAAGAAGCCGAGCAACGCCTGGCTCTTCGACATGGGAACCCTGGTCGGAGCCATGTTCGACCCCAGCGGCGTCGAGGATTTGGCGAGCACCGCAATCGGCACCGGGCCCTATGAAATCGAAGCGTGGAACCGCGGCCAGTCGATCGACTTTGCCACCCGCGACGACTACTGGGGTCAGAAGCCAGCGATCGACAAGGCCACGCTGCGCTACTTCGCCGACGCGGTGGCAACGACCAATGCCTTGCAATCCGGGGACGTTGACGTCGTGTACAACATGCAGTCTCCCGAGCTGCTTTCCTCCTTTGAATCCAATGACCAGTTCCAGGTCCTCGAAGGAACGTCCAATGGCGAAATCGTGTTGTCGATGAACAACAAGAAGGCGCCCTTCGATGACAAGCGCGTCCGCCAAGCGGTCATGTACGCCATCGACCGCCAAGCGGTGGTTGACACCGCCTGGAATGGCTACGGCACCGTAGTGGGCGGACCGGTTCCAACCACCGACCCCTACTACGAGGATCTCAACGACGTCTACCCCTATGACCCGGAGAAGGCCAAGCAGCTTCTGAAAGAAGCCGGGGCAGAAGACCTCAGCATCACCTTCACGGTACCCACCAGGCCTTACGCAACTGCGGTATCCGAAATCGTGGTCTCCCAGCTGGCCGATGTCGGCATCAAGGCCAGCATCGAATCCGCGGAGTTCCCGGCCGTATGGCTGGATCAGGTCTTCACGAAGAAGGACTACCAGATGTCGGTGGTGCTGGCCGTGGAAAGCCGCGATGTGCTGGCCATGTTCAACAACCCGGACTACTACCTGGGCTACGACAACTCGAAAATCAAGGACATCGCGGCCAAGGCCGATGCCGCCGATGAAGCAGGCTATGTCGCGGGCATGAAAAAAGTCGTGCGGACCATCGTGGACGACGCTGCGGCCGACACGCTGTTCATCTTCCCCAACATCGTTGTCGCCAAATCGGGAGTCACCGGCATCCCGGAAAACTCCGTTACCGAAGCACTGGACCTGACCGGGATCGGCTGGAACTAGCAAGCCGCCGTTTGAGGGGAAACGCTGATGGGACTTCGAATACTGATCAATGTGGCGAGGTTTGTCGCCACCTATGTGGTTGCGACCGTGGCGGTGTTCTTCTTCATGAGGGCCATCCCCGGGGACCCGGCGCAGATCGCGCTGGGCGTGAATGCAACGCCCGAGCTGTTGGCCAAGACCCGTGCCGAATTCGGGACGGACCGTCCGCTGATCGTGCAGTACTTCGATTGGGCGCTGGGCCTGCCCTTGGGCGACTTCGGCACCTCATACGTCACACGGCAGGATATCAGCCCGCTGATCGCGGACCGGGTCCAAGTCAGCTTGATCCTTGTCATCATGGCAATGATCGTCGCGCTGGCCATCGCGGTGCCCTTTGGTACCTACGCCGCGGTCAAGCACCGCAACCCCAGCGGCATCCTGATCAGCGGGATCAGCCAGCTGGGCGTGGCGATTCCGAACTTCCTTGCCGGCATCCTGCTGGTTGTGGTGTTTGCCGTGGGCTTGGGCTGGCTGCCAGCCAATGGCTGGACCCCGCCGGGGGCCGACTTCGGAGATTTCCTGGCCCGGGTCATCCTGCCGGTGCTGGCGCTGGCCTCGGTCCAGGGCGCGATCCTGACCCGCTACGTCCGATCGGCAGTCATGGAAGTAATGAGCGAAGACTATCTGCGGACCGCGCGGTCCAAGGGGCTGGGCAAAATGCAGGCACTGGTCAAGCACGGGCTGCGCAATGCATCGATTCCCGTGCTGACCGTGACCAGCGTGCAGCTGGCGGCGCTGATCATCGGGGCCGTGGTCATTGAACGCGTCTTCGTGATTCCGGGCCTGGGTTCCATGCTGCTCGATGCCGTGGGAAATCGCGATCTGCTCACGGTCCAGTCGGTGGTGATGGTCCTGGTGGCCATCACATTGATCATCAACCTCGTGGTGGACGTGCTTTATACGATCCTGGATCCGCGCATCAGAAAGGGAGCGTAATGGCACAAGTACACGCTGTGGCCAAGCCCGCGAGGCGCAAGCTCTCGCCGACCTTGATTGTGGGCGGATCGCTGGTAGCGCTGGTGCTGCTCGCTTCGCTTCTCTCCTTCATCTGGACGCCCTACGATCCCATCCAGGCGGTCCCCGCCGACAGGTTGCAGGGCTCCAGCGGCCAGCACCTGATGGGCACCGACCGCTACGGCCGCGACGTGTTTTCCGGGGTGCTCTACGGAGCGCGCATCACGCTGCTGGTCGGCCTGGTGGCCGTGGGCATCGCACTGCTGATCGGCACCCCGCTGGGGATCCTGGCCGGGATGCGCGGCGGGATGACCGAAGAAGTCACGATGCGCGGCGCAGACATCCTGCTGGCCTTCCCGGCGCTGCTCGTCGCCATCATGTTCGGCGCGGTCTTCGGGGCCAGCACGCTCACCGCCATGCTCGCCATTGGCATCGGATCGATTCCCGGATTCGCCCGGGTCGCGCGCAGCGGGACGCTGCAGGTCATGAGCACCGAGTACATCATGGCCGCCAAGGCTGCGAGCCAGAACGGCCTGCGGATCGCCCGGCGCCACGTGCTGCCCAACATCATCGGCATGGTGGTCGTACAGTGCTCCGTTTCCTTTGCCATCGCGGTGCTGGCCGAAGCCGCGCTGTCCTTCCTGGGCCTGGGCACCCCTCCACCGGTTCCGTCCTGGGGGCGCATGCTCCAGGAATCGCAGCAGTTCCTGGGCACCTACCCGATGCTGGCGGTATGGCCGGGCCTGGCCATCGCCACGGCGGTCCTGGGCTTCACCCTGCTCGGTGATGGCCTGCGCGACAGATTCGACCCGAAGCTGAACGGAGAGCGCTGAACCATGGCTGACAACGACGTGCGCTCAAGCCTGTTGGACGTCTCCAACCTGGCGATCAAGACCAAGACCCGCACCTTGGTGGCCGATTTCAACCTGAGCATGAAACGCGGGGACCGGGTGGGCCTGATTGGAGAATCAGGTTCCGGCAAGTCGATGACCGCCTCGGCGCTGATGGGGCTGCTTCCCGAAGGAGCCAGCGCGCAAGGCTCGATCCAGCTGGCCGGGCATCCCGGAAATCTCGTGGACGCCAGCGACAAGGAACTGCAGAAGATCCGCGGCAAGGACATGGCCATGGTTTTCCAGGAACCGCTGACCGCGTTGAACCCGCTGATGAAGGTCGGCCGGCAAGTCGCCGAGATCATGACCACCCACAAGGTAGTTGCCACCAAGGCCGAAGCCCGCAAGCGTGCCGTGGAACTGCTGGCCTCCGTGAAGCTGCCGGATCCTGAACGCGCCGCACGGGCCTATCCCCATCAGCTCTCGGGCGGCCAACGCCAGCGCGCCATGCTGGCCATGGCCCTGGCCAACGATCCCGGGCTGCTCTTATGCGATGAGCCGACAACGGCCTTGGACGTGACGGTGCAGCGCCAGGTGCTGGAGTTGATCCAGGAATCGGTGGCCGAACGGGGCACCGGGCTGCTCTTCATCACCCACGACCTCTCCGTTGTGGCCAACGTCTGCGACCGGGTCCTGGTGATGAACAACGGGCGCATTGTCGAAGAAGGAAGCACCGCCCAGGTCTTCAGCAACCCGCAGCACCCCTATACCCGGGGCCTGCTGGCGGCCTCGGACCTGAACGCGACCGATGCCGAGGGAAGGCTGTTCACCGTCGCTTCGGCCGCCGCCTATACGCCGCCCACCATCGAGGATCCGCAGGCACAGCCTCAAGTGCAAGCCGAGGCCGAGAAGCCCGCTGCGACCGCTGCCCCGCAGGCAGCCGCCGAGGGCAATCAGCTGGTGATCAGCGTCAAGGACCTTGTCAGAACCTATCCTGTGGGCCGCACGGCGCTCTTCGGCAAGCCCGGCGAAGTCCAGGCCCTGCGCGGAATCTCCTTTGACGTGGCCGCCGGGCAAAGGTTCGGGGTGGTCGGAGAATCGGGGTCGGGGAAATCAACCCTGCTGCGCATCCTGGCAGGGCTCGACCAGCCGACCTCCGGCAGCGTGCAGGTGGCAGGAAACCAGATTGCCGGAGCCAAGGAAAAGGACCTGCTGCAGCTGCGCCAGCAACTGCAGATCGTCTTCCAGGATCCCATGGGCTCCCTCGATCCGCGCATGAAGGTCAGGGACATCATTGCCGAGCCTCTGCTGGCACCGGGCCAGAAAGTGGACAGCGCAAAGCATCGCCGGCAGGTCGCTGAGATGCTGGGGGCCGTGGGGCTGCCCGCGGAGGCTGCCGAGCGATTCCCGCACCAGTTCTCAGGCGGGCAGCGGCAAAGGATCTCCATCGCCCGCGCACTGGTTTGCCAGCCCAAGGTCCTGGTTGCCGATGAGCCGGTGAGCGCGCTGGATGTTTCGGTCAGGGCCCAGGTGCTCAACCTGCTTTCGGATCTGGTCGACGACTACCGGCTGACGCTGGTCTTCGTCTCCCATGACCTCTCCGTCGTGCGCTACATCTGCGACAACGTGGTGGTGATGAACCATGGGCAGATCGTGGAGAGCGGAACCACGGAGCAGATCTATGGAAATCCGCGCCATGAATACACCCGGACATTGGTCAATTCGTCGATGTCACTTCGCGAGGAACTAGCCTCCCGCTAGGCACACAGCACATATTGAGAGGCCCGCATGTCACAAATATCAGAGCACTCCACAGCCCTGCACCAGCTCTCTGCCCGTGAACTCGGTGCGGGCTACGCGGCGCGCGGGCTTTCGCCGGTCCAGGTGGCTAGCTCGGTCATCAGCCGGGTCGAGGAACGCGAACCGGTGCTCAACGCCATGTACGCCTTCGATCCGCGTGAGGTGATGCGCCAAGCCCGGGAAAGCGAAGCGCGCTGGGCCAGCGGAAGGCCGCTGAGCGCCCTGGACGGGGTGCCGGTGACGGTCAAGGAGAATATCGCCCGCAAGGGAATCCCGATGCCCTCGGGCACCGCGCTGTCGAATCCCGCCATCCCCGCGCAGAACGCGCCGATCACCGATCGCATCCTGGAGGCGGGCGCGGTGATTGTCGGATCCACCACCATGCCCGACTGGGGCATGCTCTCCTCCGGGGTTTCCAGCCTGCATGGAATTTCACGCAGCGCCTGGAACCCCGAATGGACCACTGGCGGGTCCAGCGCCGGAGCGGGGGCTGCCGCGGCCGCCGGGTATGGCCCGTTGCATGTCGGCACGGATATCGGCGGCTCCATCCGGCTGCCCGGCGGATGGCAGGCGCTGGCAACGCTCAAGCCGAGCGCCGGGCTCATTCCCCTGGACGTGCCATATATCGGCCGGGCTGCCGGTCCGATGGGACGCAGCGTTGCCGATATTGCCCTGTTCATGTCGATCCTGGGCCAGCCGGACCTGCGCGATTACACGGCACGCCCGTATCCGGCCATGGACTGGGCCGCAGAGCTGCCTGGCGTGCGGGGCCTGAAAGTCGCGCTTCACCTTGATGCGAATGCCGGTGATCCGGTGGAACCGGAAATAGCCTCGGCAGTTTCCGCCGTTGCCGAGGTCTTTGCCGCGGCAGGTGCCCGGGTTCAGGTGCTGGCCCCCTTCATCGATCAAGGCATGCTTGATCGGCTGGATCGCTTTTGGAGGACTCGATCGCTGGCCGATTACCGTGAACTGCCGGCCAGCGAACAGGCGAAAGTCCTGGACTACATCGCCGCGTGGTGCACCGATGGCGCAAAATTCGATGGAGCGCAGACCATCAGGAACTTCGGAGCCATCGACCAGATGCAAAAGGCGACGATTGCCGCGACCAGCGCCTATGACCTGGTGATCTCCCCGGTGTCGCCGATGCCCGCCTTCCGCGCGGAACAGCCGATGCCGAACCCCGATCCCCACGCCACCATGAGCCACATCGGCTTCACCGTCCCCTACAACATGTCGGGGCAGCCGGCCGCAACGGTGAACTGCGGATTCACCAGCGAAGGCAAGCCCATCGGAGTGCAGCTCTCCGGCCGGGTGGGTGCCGATGACCAGGTGCTCGCAGCGGCCAGCTGGTACGAGTCGCAGCGGCCGGCCAGCGCTGTGCCCAACTGGCTGGCCCTGGACTAGGGCGGGAGGAGCGGCTACCGGGTGTTGCTGCCGAACGAGGCCAGAGCGGACAAGGCGATCTGCTCGTCCTTGGCCAGCAGGTGCCCGTAGTACTCGAAAAGGCTGCTTCGCGCCAGGTGCTCGGCGAGGTGGGCGTCCTGGTCGCGTATGGCCTGGAATACCTGGTCGTGGTGGTCGATGGTGCGTTGCATCAGCGCATGGTCATCGGGGCTCTGCTCGATGCTTGCGGCGATGAGCTGCTCGATGGAGTCGCGCACCGCCTCAGCGGAAATGCGCAACAGCGCATGGCCGCTGGCATTGGCCACAACATCATGGAAATCCAAGTCGGCCTTACTGAAGGCCTCTTGTCCCTGTGCCCGGGCCGCGCGCATCCGCGCCATGGCCTTTTCCAGCTGCAGCAGATCGGCTTCGGTACGCCGGGTGGCGGCCAGGGAATTAGCCGATGATTCCAGGGTCATGCGGTAAATCAGCAGGTCCGCGAGGCTGGATGCCGAGGCCTGGGCCAGCCGGGAGATCACTTTCTGCAAGGGGCCCGAGGTCGGTGCCAGGATCACCGCCCCGCGGGGGTCGCCAGGACGCGAAGCGATCATGCCGTTGCTTTCCAGCACGCGCATGGCTTCGCGCACCGAGGAGCGGCTGACCTGGAAGGCGGTGACCAGTTCGCGTTCGCCGGGAAGGTGCTCTCCGGGATTGAGCTCGCCGGAAAGCACCTGGCGTTCAATGTGATCGACAATGGCTTCGAAGGCTCGCGCCTTCGGTGGTTCTGCGGGCTGCAGTGGCTGCGCCATGGGCGGTATCTTCCTCGACTCGGATCAATTTGGCGGTGTGAAACGGCCGTCGATGGCGGTCCATCCGCCGTCAACGCTCAACACCGATCCGGTGACGAAGCTCGACGCGTCGGAAGCCAAATACACGATGGCTCCGGCCATTTCCTCGGGTTTCGCCCAGCGCCCCAGGGCGCTCTTGGTGGCGTAGGCGTTGTACCACTGCTCATTGGCCTTGATCTGCGCGGTCAGCGGGGTTTCGACAACTCCCGGGGCGATGACATTGACCCGCACTGCCTGCTCGCCGAACTCTGCCGCGGCGGTGCGAACCAGCTGCACCAGTGCGGCCTTGGTTGCCGCGTAGACGCTTTGTCCCGGTTCCACCACGGAAGCGCGAATCGAGGCCACGCCGATAATGGATCCGCCGCCGTTGGCTGCCAGGCGCGGTGCGAAGGCCTGGATCAGCGAGAATGAGGCGCGCAAGTTGAGGTTAACGACCTTGTCGAATTCTTCCATCGTGTAATCGACGATGCGCTTGCGCACGTTCATGGCAGCGGTGAAGACCAGGGCCGAGATGTCCTGGTAGGTTTCGGCGGCGGCCCGGACCGCGTCGTGGTCGAGCACGTCGAGCTCGATGGCCGTCGCATGGCCGCCGAGCAGGGCTGCCGTTTCCCGGGCGGCCGCTTCGTTCAGATCGGCGCAAATGACCTGGGCATTGTGCGCATGCAGGGCGAGGGCCGCTTCGCGCCCGATGCCGCTGCCGGCTCCGATGACCAGCACGCGGCGTGAGGCGAACTGAAATAATTGCGTGTAGTCCACTAGTGGGCTTCTTTCTCTGTGGGCTGCTATGGCCGGATCAGCGCCATGCGGGTTACGGTGAACTCTTCTATGGCGAAGCGCGGGCCTTCCCGGCCAATGCCCGAGTCCTTGACCCCGCCGTAGGGCATGATGTCCGAGCGGAATCCCGGGATTTCGTTCACGACCACGCCGCCGACCTTGAGGGTGTCGATGGCGCGGAATGCGGTCTTGAGCGAGCTGCTGTAGATGGCCGCCTGCAGCCCGTACCTGGAGTCATTGAGGATCTCGAACGCCGTGTCGAGATCGGAGACGGTTTCCAGGCAGATAACGGGCCCGAAGATTTCTTCATTCCATAGCTGCAGATCCCGGGGGACATCGCGGACCACGGTTGGCTTCAGGGCCCTGCCCTCCAGCTCGCCGCCAGCCAGCACCTGGGCGCCATGGGCCGCGGCGTCGTTGATCCAACCCAGGATTCGCTGTGTTGATGCCTCATTGATCACGGGCGCTACCCGCGTTTGCGCGGAGCGGGGATCGCCAACGGCGACTTCGCCGAGGCGCTCCAGAAGCTGTGCCTGGAACTCCTGGGCGATCTCCTTGTCCAGCAGCACCCGCTGGATTGAAATGCAGGCCTGCCCGTTGGCGTAGAAGCCGCCGCGCAGAACGGCGTCCACCGCCTGGGGAATGCTGGCGTCGGCGGCGACAATAAAGCCGGTGTTGGAGCCGAGCTCGAGTACGGTTTTCCGCGGGGCGGCATTCTTGGCAATTTGATGTCCTACAGCCGCGGAACCGGTAAAGGAAACCACCGCGGAACGCGGGTCGCCCACGAGGCGTTCGCCAACGTCGATGCCACCGGTGACCAGTTGCACGGCGCCGGGGTTCACCGAATGCTCGGCCAATGCCTCGCGGATGATGTGCACTGCCCACAAGGTTGCGAGGGGAGTGTTGGGGGCCGGCTTGAGGATAATGGGGCAGCCAGCGGCAATTGCCGGGGCCAGCTTGTGGCTTGCCAGCAAGAGCGGGTAGTTGAACCCGGCGATGCCAACGACGATGCCGGCGGGCTTGCGCACCCAGAAGCCCATCATGCCTTCGCCCGATGGCTGCAAGTCCAATGGAACGGTTTCGCCGTGGATATGGGCGACTTCTTCGGCGGCAGAGGACCATGTGGTCAACGTGCGGGCCACTTCCACCCTGCAGTCAACCAGCGGCTTCCCGGTTTCGAGGACCAGGAGCTGCTCCAGTTCTTCGCGATGTTCTGCCAGCCGGTCATGAACGGAGCAAAGGATCGCCCGACGGGTACCGGTGCTCAGCCCTTCGACCTCGTCGGCTACCTGCTCGGCGGCGTCCAGGGCCTGGGCTGCGTGATCCACGGTTCCCACCGGTGCGGAAGCAACCATCGAAGAATCGAAAGGGAAGACGATATCGGCGCTGTCCTCGCACGGAACCCAATGGCCGCCGATCGGCAATCCTTCTGGATAGGCATTCAGGTAAGTCGACACCATTCCTACTTTCGAGCGGTCGCTAGTGGAAGTTTTACTGGTCAGACCAGTAGGTGTTCAAAGCTAATCAGTGATCTAGCTCGCAGTCAATGGATTTATTAAAAGTGACCCCATAACTGAGCAAAAATCGATGAAACCATTGACAAGCAAAAATGCTCGGGGAACAGTAATGGTCAATGAAGAGTCTCTGGATACCGAACCGGAGAATCGGTGGTTCCGGATCCGGGCGGTGAACATGTCAACCACGTGGCGCAGCAACGTATCCCTGGCGCGTGAAACTGCCGGACTCATCAGCGAACGCATACTTTCTGGGCGCTACCAACCTGGCCAGCAGCTGCCACAGGCGTGGCTATCAGAACAGCTCGGCGTCAGCCGGACCCCGCTGCGCGATGCGCTGAACCTGCTTGAAAACGACGGCATGATTCAGATTGATGACCTTGGCCGGGCCTCGGTAACCCGGATGGCAAGCCACCTGCTCAAGGAAGTCCTGGCCTACCGGCGGATCATGGAAACCGGCGCCTGCGAACTCCTGCAACACGGCACAGCAGCACAACTGGAACAACTCGCGGATGGCAATCCCCGCCCATGGACGCCTCGGAGCCGTTCAGGATTCCACACTGGGCTTCTTGAGTGCAGCAGGAATAACCAGCTTCGCAGGTCTGTGCCGCTTGTGCGCATGAGCGAAGAAGTATTTCTGCCTGCTTGTGCCTGGTACGAAGAAGCCGCTGCATCCTTGGATCGCCATATCGAGGCGTCGATGGCAGCGATCATCCGTGGCTCTGTTCCACAGGCGCAGCGGGAGCTGCAGAAGTATTTTGACGAACTGCTCAACTTGATCGACGGCAATGAAAGGACCGCGTCGTGAACAGCTATTCCATCGCAGTAATCCCCGGAGACGGCATCGGTCCCGAAGTCATGGACGGCGCCCTGGAAGTACTGGCCGCAACCGAGGATATTTTTGGCCTCTCCATCAAGTACCACCACTACAAGGCTGGCGCCAAGCATTATCTAGCCACCGGCGAACTGTGGAATCACGATCTGGCGCAGCAGCTGCGGACCCATGAAGCGGTGCTTTTTGGTGCCATGGGCGATCCCTCGGTACAGCCAGGAATACTGGAACGCGGTTTCATCCTTGCGATGCGCCAGGCCTTCGAGCAGGCAGTGAATCTGCGGCCGGTCAAGCTTTATCCCGGCGTTGCGACTCCCATCGCCGGGCTCACCCCTGAACGCTGCGACTTGGTCATCGTGCGGGAAAACACCGAAGGCGCCTATGTGGGGCAAGGCTCCACCATCCATGCCAATACGCCGAATACGGTCGCCATCCAGGAATCCGTGAATACCCGGCAGGGGATCGAGCGGGTTGTCGAATACTCGTTCAAGCTGGCCATGAACCGCCGCAAGAAGCTGACCCTGTGCCACAAGAAGAACATCCTGATTGAAGCCGGCAAGCTGTGGCAAGACGTCGTGAATTCCGTGGCCGCAAGATATCCGGAAGTCAACGTGGATTACGTCCACGTGGATGCGATGTGCTTCCATCTGCCGGTAGCCCCGGAAAAGTTCGATGTCGTGGTTACCGACAACCTGTTTGGCGACATCATCACGGATCTCGGCGCGGTCATCCAGGGCGGACTAGGGGTTGCGGCCAGCGGGAATCTGAATCTTGATGGCTCGGCACCGAGCATGTTTGAAGCGATCCACGGTTCAGCCCCGGACATCGCCGGAAAAGGTTGGGCGAATCCGGTAGGAGCGATTCTCTCCGCCGCGATGATGCTGGCCCATCTGGGCGAAAAGGCAGCGGCGCAGGCAATTGAAGCGGCCGCCGTTAACGTGCTGAAAGACCTTCCGGCGCTCGCCGGCCCGGGCATGGGCATGAGCACGACGGAAATAGCTGCAGTGGTTTCCTCGCAGATCCGAACCGACTTCAGCAAAGTCGAGGGGTTGTCGGTGATGGACAGCCTGGCGGAAAGCCGCTGAAGCCCAAGCCTTTGCGAAGCCCGGGTTGGCCGAACGTCCACCTCCAGGTGGCCATGCGTTTGCCATCCATCCATCGGTTCGTCAGCTATGGCCGATAGCGTCGCTATCATGGGACGGCTATTCATGGCGCTGGGAGATTCCTTCACCGAAGGCGTGGGGGACTGGGAGCCCCGGCTGCCCAACGGCGTGCGCGGCTGGGCCGACCGGGTGGCCAAGCAATTGTCCAAGGCGGACCCGCAGTGGCAGTACGTGAACCTGGGGATCCGCAGCCGCCGCCTGGAACAGATTATCGAGGAGCAGATTCCGGTGGCGCTGGCACTGAAACCGGAAGTGATTACCTTCTATGCCGGCGGGAACGACATCTTGGAGTTCCGCAAGGATATGAAAATTTTCCTTGAGCGGTACTCCCAGGCCGTGGCCGACCTCGTTTCGACCGGAGCCAAGGTCTTGCTGTTCACCGGCTTCGACATCCCGGTGCATCCGGTCTTGGCTCCGTTCAAGAGGCGGAACTGGCGTTTTAACGAGTGCGTGCGCGAATTGGCGCTGATGCATCCGGAGAATGTGGTGCTCGTGGATTATTGGCAGTGGCATGCCTACCGCGATAAGCGCATGTGGGATACGGATAAATTGCATATGAACCGTGCTGGCCACCGCTATATGGCCATCCGGATCCTTGAGATTCTCGGTTCAGAGCACCACTTGGAATTTGATCCGCTCGGTGCTGCCGAGCGGGTGGGATTCTGGCAGGCCACCCAGCGCGATGTGGAGTGGCTGCGGCAATGGGTGCTGCCGATGTTCGGGCGCCGGCTGCGCGGAGTGACCCTGGGCGATGTGCTTCAGCCGCGGTGGCCAGAACCGATGTATCCAGCCAAGGGGATGAAAAAGCAATTCCGCAAACGCCGCGCACTGTCGGATGCGCGGCATTTGCGGAATTCAGAGGTGTCCTAGCGTTCGGTCCGGGCCTAGCCCTCTGGTGCTTCCATGGACTGCAAGGCTTCTGGGCTCATCCAGGAAATTTCCCAGACGTGGCCGTCGGGATCCTGGACGGCTGCCTGGTACATTCCGGGGAATGGCTCATCAGCTGGGCGGTAGATGCTTCCGCCGCCGGCCTGGGCGTTGGCGACAAATTCATCCACGCCGTCACGGGTCTCGGAAGACAGGGCATTCAGTGCTTCGCGCTGGCCGGAGCCAAGGCCCGGCTTGTCGCCGTTGACCAGGAAGCTGGAGAAGAAATCTTGCTGCAGGCTCATGACGAAGATGTTCTCGTCGATGATCCAAGAGGTGGCATTCTCATCGGAGAAGGCGGGATTCTTCGTGAATCCCAATGCCTCGTAGAACTTGTCGGCTGTGGCTAGATCTGCGGTTGGAAGGTTGACGAAGATCATTCGGCCCATGGCTATTCTCGCTTCAGTCTCGGCGGGTGCTGCTTGATGGCAAGTACTACTCTGCGCCATGCTTCGTGCCAGATCAAGGGCACAGGCCAACTTCCGGCAGGATACGACAAGGCCCCGGCCAGGGCACTGTGGCAGTGCCGCTGGTCGGGGCCTTGAAAGCACCCTGAATGCAGTGTGGGCTTAGGGCAAAAGTTGAGGAAGCCTAGACGAGCGCCTTGGTGATTTCCAGCGGAATGCGGTCACGGGTGTAGGTGATGTGGTCGTAGCCGTGCGGCTGAGGCGTGCCGTCCTCGCCGATGTTCACGAAGACGATCTTCTCGATGGTGAGAATCGATTCCTGGGTGAAGATATTGCGCACTTCTGCGCGCAGCGAGATCGAAGTCCGGCCAAAGTCGATGGCAGTCAGGCCCATCTCGATCAAATCGCCTTCTTTTGCCGAGGCGATGAAGTTGATTTCGGACATGAACTTGGTGACAACATGCTTGTTGCCCAGCTGGATGATGGAGTAGATCGCAGCTTCTTCATCGATCCAGCGCAACAGGCTGCCGCCGAACAGCGTCCCGTTTGCATTCAGATCTTCTGGGCGAACCCACTTGCGCGTATGAAAAGTAATACCCTTAGCCATGCTCAAAATGCTAAGCCTGCCAGGCCGCTTTGCGCTGTTAGTTGATGCACAGTGTAGGTGAAAACACATATGGTCCGCGGCGGGGATTCCCTTCGATCCCCGGGGCAAGGAAGGCAGGATCCGCACCTGGTGTTCTCGCTGCGTGGCTCGCGGGTGCCAACCGCGTGCGCTGTTGATAAGGTCAAGTCACACAGCGCGAATAAACAAGGCCACTAAGGAAGGCAGGTGAAAATGACCTACCCCTCGGAAGGGAATAACGAAACTATTCCTACCGACTTCGATGACGTGGTTCAGCAGGTTTCCACCGGCGAGCTGGAGCATGACCGCATCGATGCCCTGCTGAAGGAAGCGCATGAGCGCTACGCGGACGCAGATGACGGACTCTTGGCCCATTACATCCCCGTGCTTGGCCAAGCGGACCCCGGGCTATTTGGCATTGCCATGTCCCACGTGGGCGGTTCCGTGCATGCCGTGGGCGATTGCTCCCACCCGTTCTCGATCCAATCCATCTCCAAGATGTTCGTCTACGCACTGGTGGTCCAGGAGCATGGCCGCGAGCTGGTGCGCGAGCGCATCGGCGTGAACAACACCGGCATGTCCTTCAATTCGGTGATGGCCGTGGAGCTGAACAACGGACTGCCGATGAATCCCATGGTCAATGCCGGTGCCATTGCCACGACGTCGATGATGCCAGGGCGGACTGCCGCCAAGAAGTGGGAAAACGTTCGCGAGGGGCTCTCGGCCTTTGCCGGCCGCCCGTTGAGCCTGGATGATGAGGTCTATCATTCCGAGTCGCTGGCCAATGAGCGCAATAGGGCCTTGGGGCACCTGCTCAAGAGCTACGGACGGCTGGAGAACGATCCGTCCGAGGCTGTTGATGTCTACACCAAGCAGTGCTCGCTGAACATCACCGCCCACGATCTGGCGGTCATGGGCGCAACCCTTGCCGATGGAGGAGTCAACCCGGTCACCGGACAGCGCGTAGTCGACGCCGATGTTTGCCGCGACACCTTGGCCACGGTGGCCTCCAATGGCCTGTATGAACGCTCCGGGGAATGGCTCTTCGAGATTGGCATTCCGGCGAAATCGGGGGTCTCGGGTGGCATCGTCGCGGTGGCCCCGGGCAAGGGCGCCATTGGCGCGTTTTCGCCACCGCTGGACATGGCCGGGAACTCGGTGCGGGCGCAGCTTGCCATCGGAGCGCTTTCGCGCGCCATGGGGCTGAACCTTTTTGCCTCGGCTCCGGACCGGCGAGGCTAATTCAGCCGATGGTCGAACTCCTTCGCGATGCGTGAAGATCTGCCAACTAGCTAGACTTATTTGGACAGATGTATGGCAAATTCAACCACTTGTCGAACATCGCCCAACTGTGATGCCCAGTATTGCCATGGCGACTTAAAACGCCTAGTTAACTGGGCATCTTTGGCGAATGGCAACCTCCGTGCCATTGGTGTCAGACGGCCGAATGGGCGGTCCTGCAGTAATGCGTCCTACCAGCGAAGGTCATGGGGAATTGAGGGGTTGAAAAATTTACTAAATAGGCTTTACTTGAAGTATGTGCCATCGGCGGCACGTGGACTTTGAGGAAGCGTATTTCATGAAGAAAGTAACCAAGGCAACCATTGCGGCAGTGGCCGCTGGCGCGTTGCTTCTCGGCGGAGCCGGCACGGTAGCGCGCTGGCAGGCACAGCAGACCATCGATGCGGGCACCGTCGAAACGGGCCACCTGAATTTGACTACCGGGGGAGCCGGCGTCTGGCAAGATATCAGCAACCCGGAGGCGCCGGAGCCTTTCGACCCGGCAACCCAGCAACTGGTTCCAGGCGATGTGGTTTCATTCAGCCAGACGGCCACCATCGATGCCGAAGGCAAGAACATCGCCGGTTCGCTGAGCGTTGACCAGCTGGACACCGCCCTTGGCGCGCTGGAAGGGTATGTGACGGTTGCCCTGCAGGTTGATGCTTCGGCTCCGGGGATCACCGAGGAAACCGACGGAACACTGACCTTTGCCGAACCGGGAACGTACTCGGTGCCGTTCCTGATCACCGTTACCTTCGCCGAAGGGGCCGTCGGAGACACCCCGCCTTCGACCTATGACCAGGTTCTCGACCTTGAAGCGCTGACCCTGACCTTGGACCAGGTTCGCGCCTAGCCATGGCGTGTGGATCGGCCGGTGCATGCCCAAACCCTTGAAGTTCGCCATATGCGCGGCTGTGCTTTTGCTGCTGGGAGTCAGCGCGCAGGGCACAGCCGCCAATTGGCGTGCCGAAAGCACCGTGGATCCGCCGGCGTTGACCAGCGGATCGCTGGCCTTGCTGGCCGGTGGCGAAGCAAAGTACCAGTTCCTGGAGTTGGCAGGCAGCGAGCTGATCCCCGGATCATTCACCCAGGCGCCGCTGCAGATCAGTAACGCGGGCACGGTTGACCTGTCGTACCAGCTCAATGGGGCGGTTAATTCGGCCGCCTCGCCAAGCAGCGCCGACCAGGCGCTGGCTGGCGCTTTGCGGCTGAGCGTCTATGCCGGCATGGACCCGGCGGCCTGCGAAGCGGACCAGCCATTGGCCGGCGAGGCACTGTATGCGGGGCCCTTGGGCTCTGCCGCAAGTTTTGCAAGCGCCAGGGTGCTGGGGGCCGAGCCGGTGCCAGAGAGCGAGAGCTTGTGCGTGCGTGTTTCGGTTCCTTCCGGGGCGGCGCAATCGGCCGCTGGCGGCAGGGTGGAACTGGCCTTGAAGTTTGCAGGCCAGCAACGATGACCGCTGGACACGTGGTGCGCCGCAGGGATCTGCGAGAACGAACGGGAATCTTGTGGTGGGCCGGGCAGGTGTTCTCCTGGCTGCTGCTGTTCATCGTGCTGGCCCTGATCGCCGTGATGATCGTGGTCCCGAAATTGGGCGGGGCGACGGCGTATACCGTGCTGACCGGATCGATGAGGCCGCAGTTTCCACCCGGAACCCTGGTGGTGGTCAAGCCCATTGATCCCGAGCTGCTGCGCATCTGCGACGTGGCGACCTACCAATTGGTATCGGGGGAGCCCGAAGTCGTCACCCACCGGGTGGCCGGCATCGGAACCAGCCTTGCAGGCGACCAGCGCTTTGTCTTCCGCGGGGATGCCAATAATGTCGATGACCAGCCGGTGCGGCCCGAGCAGATCCGGGGCAAGCTCTGGTATTCGCTGCCCCTGCTCGGATTCGTCAACAGCGCCCTGACCGGGCAGCAGCGGACCTGGCTGACGTGGGCTGCCGCGGGCGGGCTGATGGTGTATTCAGTGGTGATGTTCGCGAGTGCTTGGCGCGACCGGCAAAGGAAGGGACAGTGATGGATAGGGTCCGGCTCAAAATCGCCGTGGGCGCCATTGCCGCTCTTCCCTGCCTTGTCCTTGGCCTGGCCGTGCCGGCGGCAGGCGCCGAAGCAGATCGCGGACTAAGCTACAGCCTGGATGGGCGCAGCTATGCCCAGAACCCTCCGCCGATCTTTGCCGGAGGCCACGAGCTGGTGCCCGGCGATGAAGTCGCCAAATCCCTGTGGATCAGAAATGATCGGGACAGGGACGTAGAAGTCAGCGTCCACGCCCTCGCGCCAGCTGAGCCAACCGGGATCTATTTCGCAACCACTGGAGCTTCGGCATTCACGCTGGAACCCGAGGGAACACAGGAAGTCGAATTGAGGGTCGGACTGCCGTGGTCGGCATCCAATGGATCCAAGGACCAGCTGGTGCCGGAATTGCAGGTGCGCGTGGATGCCGTGGAATCGGCCCGGGAGGGCGGAGGCCCGGATTCTTCGGGCCCGGAGCAGGAAATCGATCTACCGGAGACCGGATTCAGCGGTGCCGTGCTGTGGGCGGCGGCCGGCATCCTGGCGCTCGGGGGCGCGGTGCTGGCTGCATCCAGGGGTGCAAATCGACGGGAACAGGAAAGGGACGGGGCACAACGATGAGCGAACGTTCACTGCGCATCAAGGCGGTATTGTCCTTGGGCATCCTCGTGGGATTTGGCGCTGTCTCGACCCTGGCTTCATGGACCGGGGAAGCGACCGCCACCTCGAGCATCAGCACGGCAACCGTGTCACTGGGGGTTGGAGCCACCGCGGGCACCGCCACCTCGGCCAGCTACCAGATGCCCATCACCGGCAACAGCCTCTTCCCGGGGTCCAGTTCGGCCTCGGTGGTGGCCGTCAAGAACACCGGCTCCATCTCCGCGCCCTATGTCTTCCAGGGAAAAATCACTGAATCGGGATCAGGAACCTTGGGCGCGGGACTGGCTATCGTGGTGAAAACCGGTGCCACTATCAGCGGAAGCGGCTCCAGCGTCACCTGCTCGGGCGGAACCACGCTGATGACGAAGGCTGCCGGCTCCCAATTCGGCAGCGCCTCGGATCCCAGGACCTTGGCTTCTGGCGGCAGCGAAACACTGTGCGTGCAATACTCGCTGCCGGTGAATGCGGCGAATGCCCTGCAGGCAGCGTCCACGACGGTGGCCCTTGCCTTCACCTCGACCGTGGGGTCCTGAGATGCCGGCGAATCGAACCCGATCTGAACGGGCGTCCTCGCTGACGGCCTTCCACAAGATCCTGCTGAACACCTGCGCTGTCCTGGGCACGCTGTGCCTGGCCATGGCGGTGCTGGCCCTGGTGTTTGGAATCAAGCCGCTGGTTTTCGCCTCGGGCTCCATGTCTCCGGGCATTCCCACCGGATCCCTGGGCCTGGCCGTTCCCGCAACTGTTCAAGAGGTCGCCGTGGGCGACGTGGTGTCGGTGGTCAACAGCGGGAACCAGCGCATTACCCATCGCGTGGTTGAGAAGGTTCCCGGCGGATTGGTGCTCAAGGGAGATGCCAACCCCGTGCCCGATGTGCAGGCCTATCCGGTGGACCAGGTAGATCGGCTGCTGGTGAGCGTTCCCGGGCTGGGCTACGCCGTTTCCTGGCTCAGCCAGCCCTGGGCCTACGCCCTCGGGAGCCTGTTGTGCGCTTATTTGCTCTTCATCGCCTTCCGCGGCAAAGACAGTGCCAAGGACGGTGCCGGCGGAACGGGAGCGCCGCCGATGCGGCGAGCAAAGATGCAGCAGGATGAAGGAGAACGGCCCCGGCCTGAGCCGGGAACTGGCCGATGGCCCCGGTTAGCGGCAGGGCTGGCCGTAGTGGCCTTGCTCGCCGCTTTTGCGGTGCACGGCCCCAAGGCCGCGCTGACCCAGGCCGCCTTCACCGGAACCGCTAATGCGTCCTCAGCCCTCGCTGCGGGCGCGGTGGCACCGGCCACCGGAACTCTGGCCTGCACCGAATCCGGTGTTTTGCTGACCACGGCCAATATCTCCTGGCCCGCGCAGCAAATTCCTCCCGGAGCCAGACTGGTGCTGAGGTTGCAGACCGATGCCTCCACCTATGGCTATACGAATCTGGCGGCCGGTGCGACAACGGCGGCCTATGGACCAGGGCTGAATCTGCTGGGGCTGGTCACCTCGGGCGGGTCCCGGTCCATGGAACTGAAACTGCTGGTCGTCTACACCACCGATGGCAATGCGGTGAGTGAAAACGGCAGCAATATCGGGTGGGTTTCACCGGTGGGGGCATCACCCACGAGAAGCATCGTCTACCACCCGGGCCTGCTGCTCGCCCGGGACTTCACCTGCTCCTAGGCTCCGTCGCTGTCGGCTGTGGCCTGGCGTCCCAAGGCGCCAAGGAGCATATCCAGCCCGAGCTCGAAGGTGGCTTTCGGGCGGTTGCTGTCCGCTAAGCCTGCATCCAGCGCCTCTTTGAAATAGCTTGATGACTCGGCACTCGCTTCCCACACGATTTTTGGTGCGGCCGCGTCCAGGGCGGAACCCAGGACAAAGGAGTCGATGATGGTGATGGCCTGCAGGCGCCGCGCAGGCTCGATTCCGGCCAGCGCCAATGCTTCGGCCAGCGCGTCGTAGACGCGCAGCGTGGTGCTGTCCCGGACCGTATGGCTGGTCAGCAGCGGGATCAGGCGTGGGTGCTTGGAATAGGAAGCCCAGTATTCCATCGCGATATCCCTCACGGCTTCTTGCCAGCTGACCTGGCCCAAGTCCGGCAGCTCGATTTCTGCCATGGCCCGCCCGCGCATCAGCTCGATGATTTCTCCCTTTCCCTGGACGTGGTTGTAGAGGGAGGATGCGGAAACCGAGAGTTCCTTGGCCAGCTGCGGAAGGGTGAATTCGCCGCGGGCGTCGACGAGCCCGAGCGCGGCGTCGGCAATGGCGTTGGTGCTGAGCTTGGGTGTGGAAGGCCTTGCCATGTGTTCTCCGGTCGCGTCGAATGTTCTTGACTTGAGCATACACAAAATAAACGAAAGTCATTCGTTAAAACTCTTGATTTGGCTGCCGTGAAGCATCTATTCTAAAAAACGAATCACATTCGTTTAATACTGTGAAGGTGAACCATGCAAGAAATCCTGTCCCTGAATCCGCCAGTCTCCCCGGCACGCGTCGACGATGCCCAGCGCGGCACGCTAAAGGTGGCGCTGGTCCAGCACCGCTGGCATGAAAACCCCGCCGACACCGAAGCCGAGCTGGAAGAAGGCATCAAGTCCGCCGCCAAGCACGGCGCAAAAATCGTCTTCCTGCCCGAACTGACGCTGAGCAAGTACCCGGCCTTCGAAGTCCCCGAGGCCGGGGCGGCCGATGCCACCGCCGAGGATCTGATGACCGGCAAGACCTTCGGCTTCGCCAAGAAGATGGCCGCCGCCTACCAGATCCACGTGCACATTTCCTTGTTCCGCACTGCACCTGGCAGCGATGGGCTGGGCCTGAACACCGCCATCATCGTTTCTCCTGCGGGGGAGCTGGTTGCCGCCACCAACAAGCTGCACATTCCGCGCACCGCCGGCTACTACGAGGACAGGTACTTCCGCGAAGGACCCAACGAGGATCCCTACCCGGTGCACCGCGTGCCCGAGCTGGGCGATCTGGCCATGGGCCTGCCCACCTGCTGGGACGAGTGGTTCAGCGAACCACCGCGCATCTACTCGCTGGCCGGCGCCGACCTGCTGGCCTACCCCACGGCCATCGGCTCCGAGCCTGACCACCCGGACTTCGACACCGAGCCGCTGTGGCGCCAGACCATTATCGGCAACGGCATCGCCAACGGCCTGTTCATGGTGGTGCCCAACCGCTGGGGCGATGAGGGGGCACTCACCTTCTACGGCTCCTCCTTCATCTCCGATCCCTACGGGCGCATCTTGGCCCGTGCCCCGCGCGATGAATCCGCGGTGCTGGTGGCGGCCTTGGACCTGGACGCCCGCCGCGACTGGCTCACGCTCTTCCCGTTCCTGCGCACCCGCCGCCCCGAGACCTACGGCGCGATGACCCGGCAGCGCAACGACTCGGCGCTGGGCGAGCAGGAGGAAGGCGCGCATGCCTAAGTTCTTCATGCCGGCTGAAACCGAGGCGCATCAGCGCATCTACATGGCCTTTCCCTCCAGCGGCTACACCCTGGGGGACACCGAAGAAGAGGCCGAGGCGGCCCGCACCACCTGGGCCAACGTGGCCCGCGCGGTAGCGGCCTTCACCCCGGTGACCATGGTGGTCGACCCATCGGCCGAGGTGGACGCCCGCCGCCACCTGGGCGACGCCGTCGACTACGCGATCCATGAGCTCGACGACGCCTGGATGCGCGATATCGGCCCGACGTTCGTGCGCGACGAGGAAGGCGCGCTGTCGGCCATCGACTGGAACTTCAACGGCTGGGGCGCCCAGTCCTGGGCCGCCTGGGGCAAGGACTCGAAGATCGCCGCCGCGGTGGCTGGCCTTGAGGGCATCACCCGCGTGCAGGCATCGATCACCAACGAGGGCGGCGGCATCCATGTGGACGGCGAGGGCACTATGCTCGCCACCCGCAGCGTGCAACTGGATCCGGGGCGCAACCCGAACGCCACCGAGGCTGGCATCGAGGCGGAATTCGCCCGGCAGCTCGGGGTCTCCAAGGTCATCTGGCTGGACCGCGGGCTGACCCGGGATAACGAGGAGTTCGGCACCCGCGGGCACGTGGACATCGTGGCCTGCTTCGCCGCCCCCGGCGTGGTGCTCTATCACGACCAGCAAAACCCGCAGCACCCGGACTACCTGATCTCCCAAGAGGTCCGCCAGCGCCTGGCGGAATCCACCGACGCGCAGGGCCGCCAGCTCGAGCTCATCGCCGTGCCTGCCCCGAGCGTGCTGCGCGATGACGAGGGCTGGGTGGATTACTCGTACATCAACCACCTGGTCACCAATGGCGGGGTGATCGCCTGCGCCTTTGACGATCCGAACGACCAGCAGGCCGCGCGGATCCTGGCCGAGGCCTACCCGGGGCGCCAAGTGCTCAGCGTGGATGCGCGCGAGCTGTTCGCCCGGGGCGGCGGCATCCACTGCATCACCCAGCAGCTGCCGCGCGCCTAGGCCGACGGGCTAGGCCAGGCCCAGCGTGCGCCGGCGTTCCAGGAACAATGGCGCACGCGCGGGCCCGGAGGCCGCAAATAATGCCTCGGCGCCCCGGGTTCCCAAGGCGAGATCGGCAAGGTATTCGCCAATGGCCGGAACGAATTTGAAGCCGTGGCCGCTGAACCCCGCGCCGATGGTGATGGGGCCGAGCTTGTCCAGGATGAAGTGCTCGTCTTCGGTATTGGCGTAGGTGCAGGAAACCGGCTCGAAGTCGTCCGGGTCTACGCCGGGCAGCCACTTCTCGGCATAGCGCTGCAGGGCGCGGGTCTGCTCCGCGAGCACCTGGTGCGGGCGGTGCTCGGGATCCACCACGCGCCCCGAACCGTGCCAGCCGGCCTTGATGCCCTGCCCGGGGGTATGCATGCCGTAGACCGGGCCGAACACCGGGGACCCGATATCCCTGCTGCCATCGAGGATGTGGTTGAAGCCCGGGAAATTGCCCGGCTCCCCGCGCAGCGCAAAGTGCACCGGATGCTCTTCGGTGACGTGGATCGCCGGCAGCGAACCGGTGCCCAGCAGCTGCTGGGTCCAGGCCCCGGCGGTGAGAACCACTTGGCGGGCGTGCAGGGTCTCTTCGCCCGCGGCGCTGGAGACCTGCACCGCCGCCTGCCCCTCGTCGAGGACCTCGATGCCGGTGACCCGGTGCGAATGCCTGATCTCCGCGCCGGCCTGGGCCGCCAATTCCTGCAAGGCGACCAGCGTTGCATCGGCGTTGATCTGCCCGCCGGAGGGGATGTGCAGGACCTCGGTTTCAAATTTCAGCCCGCCAAAGCGCGCCTCGGCCTCGTCGATGCCCAGCAGTTCGCTGGCAAATCCGGCTCCAGCCAGAACCTCGTGCATCTGGCGCTGTTCGGCCACGATGCCGTGGTTCACCAGCCCGGTGCGGTGCAGCAGCCGGGTGCCGGCCTGCGCGGAGATCTCATCCCACAGGGTGTTGGACCGCTGCAGCAGGCGCAGGTACTCGGGCCGACCGTAGGCGGGATTGAAATTCCGGGTGGTTCCATGCGAAGCGCCGTTCAGGTGCCCGGGCTCAAAGCGCTCCAGCAGCAGCACCTCGTGCCCGCGTTGCGCCAGGGACAGGGCGGTCGCGCTGCCCATCGCTCCGCCGCCAATGATCAGGAATTCTACGTCGTTGCTCACTTTTCCAGCCTAGATCCTTGGCCAGGCCGCCGTCAGGTCAACGGACGCATTGCGCGTGCACTAACGTAATAGTTGGGGAACAACAAGGATGTGGAGGCGGCGTGGAGCAGAGCGTGCAACTGGCGGCAGTGATCTCGCTGGCGGCAGCGGTATTCGTCGGAGCTTCCACCCAGCGCATCTCCGGGATGGGCTTCGCGCTGGTGGCGTCGCCCTTTCTGGTCATCGTGCTCGGTCCGCACGCGGGAATTACGCTGGTCAACCTGCTGGGCGCCTGCAGCAGCCTGCTGATTTTCCTCCAGGTCTTTCGCCAAGTGGAGTACAAGAAAGTGGCGCTGCTCCTGGTTCCGGCGATGCTCATGACCATTCCCGGCGCGTGGGTCGCCGCCCGCGTGGACGGCCCGTGGCTGTCCATCGGCATTGCGGTCATGGTGATCCTCGCGCTGGTCTCCAGCTTCCTGATCCGCAACCTTCCGGCAGCCCAGGGCAAACCCATGGCCATTGGGGCCGGCGCCATTTCCGGTTTCATGTCGGTGACCGCAGGGGTCTCCGGCCCGGCCATCGCCGGATACGCCGTGGCCAGCCGGTGGCCGCAGGCGAAGTTCGCGATCTCCGTCCAGCTGTATTTCCTGGTGCTCTCCAGCACCTCCCTGCTGGCCAAGGGCGGGTTGCCCCACCTTCATTGGACCCAGTGGGTGGCCTGTTTCGGCGCCATGCTCGTAGGAATCCTGCTGGGGAACTATCTGGCACCAAAAATCCCGGCCAAGTACAGCCGGGCCTTCGTGGTGCTGATCGCCTTTGGCGGAGCCATCAGCCTGATGGCCGAAGGCATCATCGCGCTCCTAGGCCACTGAACCCGGGCGCAAGCCGATACAGCTTTGCTACAGCTAATGGGAGAATGGGTGCGTGCCATACCAGTATCCCGATGCCACCGCCAGCCGCCGAATCACCGAACTCGACATTGAGCGCCGCGCGCTCTGGGCGGGGCTGATCTGCTCCATTTTCGGGCTCGCCGCCGGACTCATCTTTTTCGCCGGGGAACGCCCCGCGCTCTTCGGGCGCTGGTCGGTGGGGCTGGTTTCCGCGATTTGCGGGGCGACCGCGGCGGCATCCAGCAGCGCCTATGCCTTCCGTTTCATTCTCAGGCACCGCGAACCCTGGCTGCGCCGCATCCCGGCATGGCGCCAGCTGATCACTGCCATAGGCCTGATCCTGGTGCATGCAGCCAGCTCGGTGATGATCATCCTGGTGCTCTTCCACCTCTTCCAGCAAGCCTTCCTCGGCCTGCGCCTTGATGTCCTGGCCGGCGGATTGGCAGTCAGCGCGGTGACGGGCCTGACCGCCTATTTGTGCTTGGTGGCCACCGCGCGCACCAGCGCGGAAACCTTGTCGGTGGTGCTGGGGATCTTCATGGCGGCAGGGGTGCTGATCAGCATGCTGCTGGCCGAAGACCAGGGCTGGTGGCGCAGCATGTTTTCGTTCCTGGGCACCTCGCAAGCTGGCCACGGATCATTTTGGATCTTCAACCTGACGCTGATTATTTCCGGGCTGGTGCTGGCGGCCTTCACCGAGTTCCTCACCCGCGATCTGGTGCTGCTCTCCCGGACCTACCGTTGCCGGCCCGCGTTGCGCAGATACCGGTTGGCCAGAAGGCTTCGGCCGCGCCCGAGGATTGTGCGCTGGTGCCTGGTGGTGGTGGCCACCGCAATTGTCGGCATCGGGATGGTGCCGGTGAATGTATCGACGCAGGTGCATTCTGGCCTTGTCCAAATGGCCTCGGTGGCCATGATCATCCTTCTGGCGGGCACCGCGGTATTGCTTCCGGGGTACCCTGCCGTCTTCCACATGATGTCCATGGCCGCGGTGGCAGCCGTGTGGGCGGCCTTCATCCTGTGGCACGACTGGTCCTACTACAACCTGACCGGTTTCGAGCTGTCTGTCGTGGCCATCATGTTCTCGTGGATTTCGGTCTTCATCCGAACCACTGCCGCCATGACGCGCGATGGCGAAGAACGGAATCAAGCACGGCTCGCCGAAGAATCCCAGCTGCCGGCCAAATCCTAATATCCGTCAAAAGACTGAGGACGCGACCGGGGTGGAATCGGTAGCCTGTAGGCATGTTGATCTCAGAAAAGCTCTACTTGCTGATGGCCGACAACCGACACAAGCCAGAAGCAGTCATGTCAGCTGCGGGATACGGGATGAACGCCGCGGTGCTCTCGGACCTGATGATTGCCGGCCGGATCGCTTTCAGCAAGGACCCCGATTCCCGGATCCAGTTCATCGGAGCCGGTCCCTGCCCGGACCCGGTATTGGCGCAGCCGCTGGAAAAGCTGGAGAAAAAGGCAGTCACCACTCTTGGCGAAGCAGTGAAAATCCCTTCGCTGTGCAATGTCCGGCGGGTGACTGATTCTTTGGCCAGGCAAGGCATCGTCGAATACGGCGCGCGGAGCATGCTCGGGTTGGGCAAGGAGCGCGTTCATGTGCTCAATGACCAAATCGAGCGCCAGATCCGCAACGACCTTGCCGCCGAAATCCACGGGGAGAAGACGGCTGGCGTCAGCGACTCTGCGGTGTTGTGCATTCTGCAAGCCACGGGCAAAACACGCCAGGTCCTGGCCGAAGAGCTATCCTCCATGAGCGAACCCCAGGCGCGAGAACGCATTGCCGAGATCGCCCAGGACACCCCGGCGGCTGATTCTGTGCAGCGGGCCGTCGCAACGATGAACGTCATTATCACCAGTGAACGCGTAATTCCGACAGCCTCAAAATCCAGCTACTTCTAGCTGATCAAGCTCAGGAGCCGGTCGATCCGCCATTCATCGCTGCCTGTCCTGTGGCGCGGTAGTGAGTGCAGGGCAGGCCACCGAGTTGCTGGACAAGGAAGGCCGGGGACAAAGAGTCCGCGACCCGAACAGATGGCTATGAGGTCTTCGCCAGCCGCCGGGGCAGAACTGGCCGTCACGGATGATCCGACGGATCCCCTCCGGCAGGTGCAGTGATGCCTTGGCCCCGGTCGCCTCTTCGTGTTTTCCGGTGATCTGGATTGATCGCACGAATCATCATTTTCAGCGCGCTCTGCTGGTCGCGGCGCGGGGTCGAAGGGCGCGTGCGGGTATTGCGAGGAGATAACAAGCTGGATTCTTTTCGGATGCCTAGCGGTGTTTGGCCATCGCGAATGGCGTGCCCTTCGCGCCGCAGGGCTTTTGCGCTGGCCAGCGGTGGTTCCAGGTTGCCTCACTGCGGTCGAGCGGAGTGCAGAGCGCCAAGTAAATATTGATGACCTGTCTGGGTGACTTCCCCTGATCCAGAAGAGTGGAAATCGGGCCCATTATCAGTCGCTGGTATCAGAACCGTAACTGTTATATCCATCTATTGCATTAATGGATTGCGGGGAACAAACTGGCTGAGCCTACATTCGCATGCAACGGCGCACGCGAAGCGAGAAGGGAATCAGCATGTCAATGAAATTTCGCGGAATTCTGTCCGCCACCGGTGCCGCAGCGCTGGCAGTGACCGCATTCGCACCAGCCACTGCCGCACCGCCCGAAAAGAGCACTGCCACCTGGGTCACTGCCGAGATTGCCCAGGTGGGAGAATTGGAGGGGTTTGCTGGAACCTCGCACCTGATCGGCTTTTCGGGGAACACGAACGGCTTCAGCGACGTCGCGGTGGTGAGCTTCAACTGCCCTGAGGGACAACTGCCGTCATGGGATCCTGATAGCGGGTGTGAAGAAGTGGGGATCGTCGGCATGTATGCCTACGATGCGGAAGTGAGCGTCGATAAGAAACTCTCGCAGGCCACGATTGATGCCACAGTTCGCGTCTATGAAGGAGAATCAGAGACAGGCGAGCCGATCTGGGGGCAAGCGCGAGAGCTGAATGTCATCATGGATGCCACCGGCGACGTGGTGACTACCAAGGATCGGCAAGAAGAGTGTGTTCGCACTGATAAGGAACGTCCTGCCGTGGTCACCAGTGGCCAAGTGGGCGAACTGGACCTGGCCGGCGGTGTGGGAAAGATTGACCAGGTGAAACAATTCTGCAAGTTCTAGCAGCTCGAATCCTGTGGTGCTGCACTGGCGCTAAGCTGGCGGTGCAGCACCATTATCGCGTGCCCAAACTCACCGCCAATACTGCCCGGATACGTGAAACAATAGGTAGTAATGACTTCCAGCGACTCCACTACACTGACCGCCGTTGAGCGCAAGGCGCTGCGTACCGAGCAGGCCGCTGCTCAGCGTGCCCAGCAGCTGCGCATTTCCAAATCCCGCGCCAATGCCGAAGGCCGTTCGCAGGTGATTCCCACCGCAGAAGGCTGGAAGCAGGAGATGGGCGCCGATGGCCGCCCGGAACTGCAGTTCTCGACCAAGCGCCGGGTCTCCCAGCCACCCACGCACCTCGCCGACCTCACCCTGGCCGAGCGCCAGGCGGAGCTGAAGGCCTTGGGCTTGCCGGCATTCCGCGCCAAGCAGCTTTCGGTGCACTACTTCCAGCACTACACCACCGACCCCGAGAAGATGAGCGACCTTCCCAAGGATCGCCGCGAGGAACTGGTCCAGGCCATGTTCCCGAAGCTGCTCACCGAGGTCAAGCGCCTGGAGACCGATGATGGCAAGACCATCAAGTTCCTCTGGCGCCTCTTCGACGGCTCGCTGGTCGAATCCGTGCTGATGCGCTACCCGAACCGCATCACCCTGTGCATCTCCTCGCAGTGCGGCTGCGGCATGAACTGCCCATTCTGCGCCACCGGCCAGGCCGGGCTGACCCGCAACATGTCCACCGCGGAAATCCTGGACCAGATCGTCCAGGCCAACCGCGTGATCGCCGAAGGCGGACTGGGCGGCAAGAAGCACCCGGACGAGCGCGTTGGCAACATCGTGTTCATGGGCATGGGCGAGCCGCTGGCCAACTACAAGCGCGTCATGAACGCCGTGCACCGCATGGTCGCCGAAGCTCCCGAAGGCCTGGGCATGAGCGCCCGCGGCATCACCGTGTCCACCGTGGGGCTGGTTCCGGCCATCCGCAAGCTTGCTGATGAGAACGTCCCGGTGACCTTCGCGTTGTCCCTGCACGCGCCGGATGACGAGTTGCGCGACGAGCTGATCCCGGTCAACTCCCGCTGGAAGGTCGATGAGGCGCTGGATGCCGCCTTCGACTACTACGTGAAGACCGGTCGCCGCGTTTCCATCGAGTACGCGCTGATCAAGGACATGAACGATCACGAATGGCGCGCAGAAATGCTGGCCAAGAAGCTCAATGCCCGCGGCCGCGGCTGGGTGCATGTGAACCCGATTCCGCTGAACCCGGTTCCGGGTTCCATCTGGACCCGAAGCGAACCGGATATCACCTCCAAGTTCGTTCGCCGCCTCGACGAGCTGGGCGTGCCGACCACCTTGCGTGATACCCGCGGCAAGGAAATCGACGGCGCTTGCGGCCAGCTGGCCGCCGACGGCGACAAATAGCATTATTCGCGGAGACCAGTTTTCTGGTCTCCGCGGTGCTTTAACCGGGCAGTCCGGATGGGGAGATGGGCTGCGCGGGGTAAAGTTCAATCATGGCCGTTTCAGACCCGTTATTTCTTGATAAGACCAACCCAGAGCTGTGGAACTCGATTGGAAAGTTCTCCAACGAAGTGGCCAAGTCCTACCGCGCCGCAGGTGTCAGCGACCGCATCGCAGAGCTGGTGAACCTGCGTGTTTCACAGATCAATGGCTGCGCCTATTGCCTGGACCTGCATGCCCGCAAGGCGTTGGCTGCTGGCGAGAGCCTGCAGCGCATCAACCTCTTGCGCACCTGGGATGAATGCGGCGGCTTGTTCAGCGAAGAGGAATGCGCGGCGCTGGCCATTGCCGAGGCCGCCACGGATCTGCCAAAGCCCGAGGAGCGCATTGCCGCGGTGGCTTCTGCCCGCCTGGTCCTGACCGATGAGCAGGTTTCGGCGATCCAGTGGATCGCTGTTGCCATGAACGCCTTCAACAGGATTTCAATTCTCTCGCGCCACCCGGTGAAGGAACGCGAGCTGTCCTGATACCCGGGCAGCACAAGGCGTTCAGGACAACGCAGCTTCGAGCTGCTGGCCACCAGGGATTGCCGTGTACTGCGGGTTCCGCTGCTGCTCGCTTTTCGCGAGGACTACAGTTTTTCCTGCGCATCGGTGCCGCGAACCGCCGCGGTATAGCGGCGCTCGAATTCGGCCGCGCTCACCAATTCGCGTTCCACGCGGAAGGAAGACTCCGGGATGCCAAGGATCGCCGCGATGAGCGTGCGGGCGTAGCCGGCGATCTTGCGGGACTTCCGGGTGCAGGTGACCTGGTCCAATTCAGGAACCCAGATGTTCCACCAGCCGCCCTCTTTGCCAACGACGGCATGGAATACTTTTTGCTCGTTCAACGCTTCTCCTGCTTTCAGCCGATCGCTGCCCGGGTAGCATGGAATCTCTTGTAACAGTCTCCCCGGTCCCCCAGCGATCAACAAGCATGGCGCGGCGGAACATGATCCGGAGTTCTCAGGCGTGTTACAAATGCAAGAACTCCACGGCGACTTTCCAGAAATCCCTTGACGCGACTGCTTCCCCCGAATACCTTTGATGTCATATTGATATATCACTTCATCGCTTTGCGCCATCACGGGGGAATTGAATGCCCAGCACTTCATCAACGCAGGTTCCAGAAGCAACATCCAAAAAGGGAAGGCTGGTGCGCGTAGCAACCTACGCCGGGGCGATTATCGCCTTTCTCATCGGCTCCGGATTCGCCACGGGACAGGAGATTCTGCAGTACTTCACCTCCTACGGCTATGCCGGAATTTTCGGAACCGGCCTGCTGGTCTTGCTGCTCATGAGCTACGTCGCCGTTGAATTCTTCATAGTCGGCCAGGCAAAGAAGTTCGAGAAGCCGTCAAGGATCTTCCACTACTACTGCGGCAAATACCTGGGCACCTTCTTCGACTATTTCTCCGTCCTCTTTGTTTTCCTCAGCTTCACCGTGATGGTCGCCGGCGCTGGAGCCGTTTTCGAGGAACACTATGGAATGTCCAAATACTTTGGCGGCGTCGGCCTGGCCATCGTGGTGGGATTGAGCGTCTGGTTCGGCTTGAAGAACCTGGTGGATGTCATTGGCAAGATCGGTCCGTTGATCGTGGTTGTTGCCGTCGGGCTCGGGCTGATGGGCATCTTGCGCAATCCGAGCGGAATTGCCGAAGGGCAGGCGCTGCTGCCAACCCTGGATCTGACCCAGGCTTCAACTAACTGGTTCATGTCGGGGCTGTCCTACGTTGGCTTCTGCATGCTGTGGCTGGCCGCTTTCCTGACCGCCCTGGGCAAGACCGCGCGCAATCGCAAGGAAGCCACCGCCGGGGCGCTGACCGGAGCCACGGTCTTCTCGCTGGCGTGCGTCATTGTCGGTTTGGGCCTTCTGGCCAACATCACCCGAGTGGGCGGCACAGAAATTCCGATGCTGGTGCTGGCCGCCGACATCAATCCGATCCTGGCCGCCGGAATTTCGGTGATGATTCTCGCCGGCATCTACACCACCGCCGTGCCGCTGCTGTGGACGGTCTCCTCGCGGTTTTACGCCGACCGGACCCAGGGCTTCAAATACCTCACCGTCATCCTGGCCGTCGCCGGAACCGTCATCGGCCTCCTGCTCCCGTTCTCGCAGATGGTCAACCTGGTCTACGTGGTCAATGGCTATGTCGGCATCCTGCTATTGGTCTTGATGCTGGCCAAGACCGTCCTGCGCGCGGTGCGCCGGCAGCCGTTGTAACCGCGAGCCGGCCGCTGGGAGGACCGGGGTAGCATGGGATGCTGGGACTTGGGTGGGGCGCGAATCAGCCGAATCGCGCCTCACCCGGCCGTGCGGGCCCACCGCACCAGTAACCAGTGAGGACAAAGAGTGCAGGTATCCCAGCGCGCCAAGGTTGCACCATTTGAAGTGATGCAGATCGTTGAACAGGTCACGAAGATGCGCCAGGCCGGCCACGACGTGATCTCGCTGTGCGTTGGCGAACCGGGCGGAGGGGCGCCTGCCGCCGTCAATGAGCTTGCAGCACAGCTGCACGGCGAGCATGCAGACTTCGGCTACACCTCAACGGCCGGCCTGAGCGAAACCCGCCAGGCCCTTGCCGATCATTACCGTGACAGCTATGCGGTACAGATTCCCGCGAAGAACTTCGTCATGACCACCGGATCCTCCGGCGCTTTCCAGCTTTCTTTCCTCGCAGCCTTCGACGCCGGCGATGTGGTGGCCTTGGCCCGCCCCGGCTATCCGGCCTATGCCAATATCCTTGGCGCCTTGGGCCTGACGGTGGTGGACTTGCCGACCACCGCCGAACAACGCTTCCAGCCCACCATCAAGAATCTGGAACAAGCCAAGAAGGAGCATGGCCGTCTCGACGGGCTGGTGGTGGCCTCGCCGAACAATCCCACCGGCACGATGTTCAGCGCCGAGGAGCTGCGGGAGCTGGCCTTGTGGTGCGAGGCCAATGGGGTCCGGCTGATCAGCGACGAGATCTATCACGGCATCGAGTTCGACCCGCAGCGCAAGGGCCACACCTCATGGGAGTATTCGCGGACTTCCATCGTGGTTTCTTCCTTCTCCAAGTACTGGGGCATGACCGGATGGCGTCTTGGCTGGATGATCGTTCCCGACGACTTGCTGCCAGCGGTGGATGCACTCGCATCAAACCTTGCCCTGTGCGCCCCGGCTCCTGCCCAGCGCGCCGCGGTGGCCGCCTTTACCCCGCAGAGCCTGGAAGAAGCGAACGCGCGCGTTGGCGAATTCGCCCGCACCCGGGAACTGGTGCTCGGCAGCCTGGAGAAGCTGGGCATCGAGCAGGCCGCGCCTGCGGACGGCGCGTTCTACCTTTATGGCCGGTTGGCCCCTGGAGTGCTGGAACATTTTGGGTCGGCCAGCGGCTTCTGCCAAGAGGTTTTGAAGAATGCGCATGTGGCGCTGACACCGGGCGGGGACTTTGACCCCTTCGAAGGCCATCTGTTCATCCGGCTGTCTTTTGCCGCCGGATACGAGCGCGTGGCCGAAGCCCTGGAGCGGGTGGACGCATTCCTGCGCCGGAGCGTGGCCCTGGGCTAGATGTCCACAGTTCGCTTCCCAAAGTGCTGCGGAAAGCGCTCGGCGTTGAATAGTAGTGGCGAGGACGGCGGAATAACCGGCCTCGCCACTACTGCGTCAAGGAGTTCTGATGTCCGAGTTGCCCAGGCCTGTGATTCATGAATGCCTGCCCTGCTACTTGTATCGGGTGGCCTCTGAGGCCGCCTGCGATGGAAGCTTGCGGATGCTCAGTTTTTATCGCGATGAATGCGCTCCGCGAGCCAGCGCGCTGGAGAAGAAAATGCGGGTGCTCGGCGGATATTGCGATTGCGAAGTCCTGCTGAACGTGGTGCGCCCGGCGACCACCGAGGCGATGCGGCTGATCGATGCGGGCGAGGACTTGGTCTGCAAAGGGGTACGCCGCGGCACTATTCAACCTTGCGAAAACTGGTTGATGCGCCACGGCGTACAGTGGGGTGGCGGCCGATTTGGCCGCCGAAGTGCTTAGAAACTAGTCTTCGATTTTCTTGTGTGGCTTGCGGGCCTTGAGCAATTCAATGCCGATAGGGATCACTGAGAGCAGAACGATCAGAATGAAGATGATGTCGATGTTCTCTTCGATCCAGGTGAACTGTCCCAGCCAATAGCCCAGCAGCGTGACGCCGATGCCCCAGAGGGCGGCGCCAATCAGGTTGAAGGTGACGAAGGTCTTGTGGTCCATTTTTGCCACGCCGGCAATGACCGGGACAAAAGTGCGGACGACGGGAACAAAACGTGCCAGGATCACTGCGCGGCCACCGTACTTCTCGAAGAATTCGTGGGCGCGTTCGACATTCTTTTGCGAGAAGAAGCGCGAATCCGGCCTCTTGAAGATGGCCGGGCCGGACTTCCTGCCGATGATGTAGCCGGTTTGGTCGCCTGCAAAAGCGAAGATGAAGATTGCCAGGGCAAAGAGCCACAATGGCACGTGGATGGTGCCGGTGGCGATGAGCATGCCGACGGTGAAGAGCATCGAGTCGCCAGGCAGGAAGAAACCCACGAGCAAGCCGGTCTCGGCGAAGACGATGGCGCAGACCAGCAGGACAACCCACGGACCGAGTTCCGGGTTATTCAGGAAGACCGCCGGGTTCAGCCAGTCTGGCAGGAAGGCCGCTCCCACGGTCGGCGACGCATAGTCCGTCACGAAGGAAAGAAAAGAAGATTGATCTAGCACAGGAAAAATCCTACGGGATGTCACTGTGAGTTTCCCATAGGGCTATCCAGCAGAACCTCTGTCCGACCGCCCAGCCACAAGGGAGAAAATCTCCAATGTGTTCGTTGACCCGGAGGGATCATGGTTTTCCGCCAGATTGGCGACAGCAGCCATCGGGCATCTCGTGGCGGCGAGTTGCCAAGCTCACAGTCGGTCCAGAAGCAATCAATTGCATGGTTGAATCCGGGCAACTAATTTCCGCCCATGACAACGGTCATGGGCAACACATGACATTCTGCTCTTCTGCCCACCTGGCAAACGGGGAAGACTGTGAAACATGGAAACGCTAATTAAAGCCGATGCGGTTTCTCTCCGAGGCCTGAAGAAGACTTTCTCGACGCCGCGCAACGAGGTTGAAGCCGTCAAGGGCATCGACCTGAAGATCCAGGCCGGGCAGATCGTTGCCTTCCTGGGACCCAATGGAGCCGGCAAGACAACCACCGTGGACATGATCCTGGGGCTGACCCAGCCCACCGGGGGATCGGTGGAAATCCTCGGCCTGGATCCGCGCCAGGCGATCACCGCTGGCCGGGTCTCGGCCGTTTTGCAGACCGGTGGGCTCCTGCGCGACATGACCGTCAAGGAGACCGTGTCCGTCATCGCCCACATGCATGAAAAGGCCGATCGCATTGGCCCGGTCATGGAACGCACGGGCCTGGACAAGATCGCCAAGCGGCGCGTGGGCAAATGCTCCGGAGGCGAGCAGCAGCGCATCAAATTCGCCCTGGCCCTGTTGCCCGACCCGGATGTGCTTATCCTCGATGAGCCAACGGCCGGCATGGACGTGATGGCACGCAGGGACTTCTGGGCCACGATGCGCGCCGAAGCCACCGATGGACGCACCATCATCTTCGCCACGCACTATCTGGAAGAAGCGCAGAACTTCGCCGAACGCACCATATTGATGAGCCAAGGGCGGATTGTCGCCGACGGGGCGACCGAAGAGCTGCGCAAACTCATCTCCGGCCGCACAGTCAGCGCTTCCTTCCCCTCGCCAGAACACGCCGACCGGGCCGCGGCTTTTGGCGACTCGGTGCAGGTGGCCGAGCGCAACGGATTGCGCCTGTCCTTCCACAGCGCAGATTCTGACCGCTTCGCAGCCGCCCTGCTTTCCGAATACCAGGGCTACGACCTGGAAATTTCCTCACCGAGCCTGGAAGACGCCTTCATCCAGCTGACCAAGGACGCATCATGATGAGCACCTATATCCGCGTGGAATTCGCGCGGCACTTCCGCGACGGGTACAACCTGATCTTCGCCCTGCTGCTGCCCGCGGCAATGTACATCCTGTTCGGAAACATCCCCAGCTACACCGAATCCGCGCTGGGCGCTGGAAACGTGAAGTTCTATCTGATGATTTCCATGGCTGCCTACGGAGCGGCGGTCAGCACGGTAGCCATCGCCGGCACCGTGGCCACCGAAACCATGCAGGGGTGGGGCCGGCAAATCGCCTTGACCAGAATGCCTCCGGCCATGTTCGTTGGAAGCAAGATGATCGTTGCCGCGACGGTCGCTGGCGCTTCGGCGGCATTGGTCTTCGCCTTGGGAGCGGCCACCGGGGCCGAAGTCCAAGAAGGCTGGATCTGGGGCGCGAGCTACCTGATCATCCTGCTCGGCGCCTTGGTCTTCGCCTGCTATGGCATTGGTGTGGGCATGATGTTCAAATCCGAATCAGCCCTGGGGCTGGCCTCGGGGCTGATGGTGTTCTTCGCCTTCTTCGGCAACGTCTTCATGCCCCTGGAAGGAGGCATGCTCGACGCGGCACGCTTCACCCCGATGTACGGCTACGTCGCACTGGCCCGCTACCCGTTGCTCAAGGACATGCCTGCCGGAGTGGACATGGCACCGGATGCCCTGTGGATCCCAACCGCTAACCTAGTGGCATGGGCACTCATCTTCGTTCTCTTCGCGGTTCTGGCCACCAGGAAGGCCAAGGCTCGCCAGTGAGCCAGAGCCAGCCCGGCGCCGGCGCAGCGGCCGACCTGCCCTGCGGCTTCGACGATGACCAGAAATTCTGGGATCGCCGAGGCTGGCTGATTGCCGGGGTCTGGGTGATTTTCCTGGTCTTCCCGGTTCTGGACCTGGTTCTGGATGATTATGCGCTGCCCACCCGGATCATCGGCCTGGCGCTGATCGCCCTGTTCGCCGCCGTGTACCTGAGGTCCTATGCGCAGTTCTCGTGGACGATCGGGCAGGGCGGGACCAGCGCCCGCCGGGCGCAGGCGAGCTTCCTGGTCCTCTGCGCGATTACCGCCGTGGGCATCCCGGCCGTCGGGCTGACCACCATGGGGCTCTTCCCCTTCATTACCTCTTTCGCGATCTTCTTGCTGGGCCGGACCTGGGCCGTCGCCACCTATGCGGCGGTGCTGGTGCTCAGCTTCGCGCTGCCGATCATCTTCGGGCAGTTCATGGATGCGATCTTCCTGATTGGCCTGAACCTCGTGCTGATGGTGGTGTATGCCATCACTGTGGCCGCCATCCGGCGCTCGACCGCTGCGGAAAAGATTCGCAGCGACTACCTGCTGGTGGCCGAACAGGAACGGGTGGCCAGGGATGTGCATGATGGCATCGGGCATTCGCTGACCGCATTGAACTTGAAGGCGCAGCTCGCCCTGCGCCTGATGGACCAGGAGGAATACGCCCAGGCCCGCAGGGAACTGGAACAGCTCAGTGCCTTGGCCGTGGACGCGCTGGATTCGGTGCGCACCACGGTGCAGGGGCTCAGCCGCCAGGATCTGGCGGTCGAATTGGCCGAGCTGCAGCAGGCCTGCAGCGATAACAACCTGGAATTCAGCGTGGCAGGCACCGCCGAGCAGGTGCCGATGCAACTGCGTTCGCACGTGGCATGGATCCTGCGCGAAGCGGTCACCAACGTGCTGCGCCACGCCCACGCCAGCAGCATCGTGCTGCATCTGGAACCGGGAAAAGTCAGCGTTGATGACGACGGCGACGGCCTGCAGGCCAGCACTCCTGGCCATGGCATCCGGGGAATGCAAGAACGCGCCAGGCAGTTCGGCGCCAGCTGCACCGTAGGGGCGTCACGACTGGGCGGAACCAGCGTGCAGGTAGCCTTCGACACGAAAGGGAGCAAAGCGTGATCCGGGTACTTATCGCCGATGACCAGCACCTGGTCCGCGGTGCGCTGGCCGCCCTGCTGAACCTCGAAGAAGATGTCCAGGTTGTCGCGCAATGCGCCGACGGGGACGAAGTTGCCGCGGCCCTTGATGAGCGCCCGGCGGATATCGCCTTGCTGGATGTGCAGATGCCGCGGCAAGATGGGCTGCGCACCGCGGCGGAACTCAGGGCCAGCCACCCGGGGGTGAAGGTGCTGATCCTGACCACTTTCGACCGTCCCGGCTATTTTCGCCAGGCCTTCGAGGCCGGCGCCCATGGCTTTCTGGTCAAGGACTCGCCGCCGGCGGAGCTGGTTGCCGCCATCCGCAGGGTTTCTTGCGGGGACAAGGTCGTGGATCCGCAGCGAGCCATGCTCAGCGTGGAGGCGAGCAGCAACCCGCTGACCGGGCGCGAACGCGAGATCCTGTCGCTGGCCGCCTCGGGCTCGCCGGTCTCGCAGATTGCTTCCGCGGTGCACCTGTCGGTGGGAACCGTGCGCAACCACCTGTCCAACGCGATCGGCAAAACCAGCACCGCCAACCGCATCGAGGCGGCGCGCTACGCCCGTGAGATGGGCTGGATCTAGCGGGTCGCGAAGTGTGCAAACAGGCCGATCACCCAGATGGAAGAGGCCAGCAGCACGCAGCCGAATTCCACCACGATGCCCAGGCCCATGGCCTTCAATGCCGCCCAGGAAGAGCTGAAAGCACCGGAGATCTCGCGGCGCCGCACGCTTTCCCCGGCAAAGAGCCCCACGGCAAAACCGATAAACAGACCCAGCACCGGAATGATGAATGCCCCGGCGATGGCCCCGATCGCGGCAAAGAGGATCGACCCCTTGGGAACCTGGTGCTCCTTGAGCTTCCTGCCGGTCAGTATGGCCGAGGCGGACCATCCCAGCACCGCGATTCCCATGCCCAGCCCGGCGGCCCACCAGGAGGCGCTGGAGCCGAGCAGCCAGCCCCAGGCCAGCAGGGTGCCGATGGTCAGCAGCGAACCGGGCAGCACCGGGAAGATCGTTCCCAGGGCCGAAACCACGAGCAAGATTCCAGCAAGAATGGTGTAAATAATCTGTGTATCCACCCACCTAGTGTGGCACGGGCACGACTGCATGGTCTTCAGCGCACGCCTTCTGCACCCCGCGTCGGCGAGCAGGCCCTGGCAGCTACGCAGCTGCAGCCTGGAATGACGAGGGGCGTACTGCGAAGACCAAGCTGATCAAGCTCCAAGCCCATCTCGATGCTGCCCAAGGACGGTGACAGCATCGAGCATGGTCCCATGGCCGGAAGGGCCAAACGAACGTGCGAAGCTGATGCCCGGCGCCGCCCTCGTGCAGTGGCGCCCTGGCAGGCTGCCCTAGCGTGCTGCCAGGAGAGGATCCCTTGTTCTCCGGGGCAGGGCATGCCGGGCGCAAAACCTTTCCCACGTGCAAATCGACCGAATAGTCCCATTGGGTTTTTAACTTTTTCTCTAGAACTCCTAGTCGCCGGACTGAAATTTCAGGGTTCGAATGTTTGTGGCAATTCTGTAATAAAAAAAGAAAATTTACCCAGGCTCTTCCAAGGCTAAATTGTTAGCGCTAACATTGTGAGCACCGACACAGGCATCCCGCATTCGGAATCAATCACTCGACAGTCGGCGGGGACCCACGAGAAGGACATCTCAATGAAGCGAAAGACCTTTTTACGCGCAGGAATTGCTGCGCTCTCTGTTGCAGCCATGGCGGCTTTGAGCGCCTGCTCAGGCTCGGACTCTGGCGGATCTGCGGCATCCGGCGGCGGCTCGGAAACCATCTCCATCGGATTTTCGCAAGTTGGCGCCGAATCGGGATGGCGCGCGGCGAACACCAAGGACATCCAGGACAACCTCACCGAAGCCAATGGCTTCAAGCTCAGCTTCTCCGATGCACAGCAGAAGCAGGAAAACCAGATCCAGGCGCTCCGCTCGTACATTGCCCAGGGCGTAGATGTGCTGGCTTTCTCGCCCGTAGTGGAGACCGGATGGGACGCAGTGCTTCAGGAAGCCAAAAACGCCAACATTCCGGTAGTGCTCACCGACCGCGCGGTCGACACCGCAGATGACTCGCTCTATGCCTCATTCATCGGTTCTGACTTTGTTGAAGAAGGCAAGCGCGCTGGGGACTGGGTGGCAGAGAACTTCAAGGATGAAGAGCTGAAGGTGGTGGAACTGCAGGGGACCACCGGTTCCGCTCCTGCCATTGACCGCAAGGAAGGCTTCGAAAAAGCGATCGCTGGCACTGACATCAAGATCATGGATTCCCAGACCGGCGATTTCACTCGCGCCGGCGGCAAGCAGGTCATGGAGGGGTTCTTGAACTCGCATGACGACATCGACCTGGTCTTCGCGCACAACGACGATATGGGACTGGGCGCCATCGAGGCCATCGAGGCAGCAGGCAAGAAGCCGGGCAAGGACATCAAGATCGTCACCATTGACGCGGTGAAGGATGGAATGCAGGCCCTGGCAGACGGCAAGATCAACTACATCGTTGAATGCAATCCGCTGCTCGGGCAAGACCTTTCCGAGATCGCCAAAAAGGTCGTCGCTGGCGAAGCGGTGGAGAAGCGCATCGTGGTTGAGGATGCAGCTTTCACCCAGGACGAAGCAGCCAAGGCCTTGCCAGAGCGCAAGTACTAAGCGCCAAGGGCACCATGATCCGGCGCACGGGGTTACTGTGCGCCGGATCATCAACTAGCAACAGATTACGGACCCATAGAGGCAAGTTAATGATTGCATCAGAACCTCAGCAGCGGCCAAACGCAGCCGATATCCCCGAGTACCCACCATCTTCACCGGTAGTCCAGATGACCGGAATCACCGTGGAATTCCCCGGCGTCAAAGCACTGGACAGCGTTGATTTCAGGCTTTTTCCTGGCGAAGTCCACGCCCTGATGGGAGAGAACGGCGCGGGAAAATCCACGCTGATCAAGGCGCTGACCGGAGTCAACCAGATTGCTGCTGGCACCGTCATGGTCAGCGGAGCCCCAGCCCGTTTCAGCGGTCCTGCCGACGCGCGGGAACATGGGATCTCCACGGTTTACCAAGAAGTCAACCTGTGCACTAACCTGACAGTCGCTGAAAACATCATGCTTGGCAGCGAACCACGTCGTTTTGGCGGTCTGGACTGGCACAGCATGCGCCGCCAAGCCAAAGTGTTCCTCACGCGAATGGGGCTGGGCATCGACCCTGCCAGCTCCTTGGGATCCCATTCCCTGGCGGTCCAGCAGCTCGTGGCGATTAGCCGCGCCATGGTAGTCAACGCCAAGGTCCTGATCCTTGATGAGCCCACCTCATCGTTGGATACCGATGAAGTGGAACAGCTGTTCGAGGTCATGCGCCAGCTGCGCCAAGATGGCGTGGCAATCCTGTTCGTCTCGCACTTCCTGGACCAGATCTACGCCATTTCGGACCGCATCACGGTTTTGCGCAACGGCGCATTGGTCCAAGAACGGCTCACTGGCGAGCTGCCGCAACGGGAGCTGGTCTCGCTGATGATCGCCGGCACCCCGGATGCGCAGGTCGGCCAAGCCAACGAGCGCAGCTCCAGCGGTTCGCGTGCCGAAAATGCCAAGCCCTTGCTGCAGGCTGTAGGCCTGGGCCGCAAGGGTGCAGTGCAACCGTTCGACCTGGAACTTTATCCTGGCGAAGTCATCGGAATGGCAGGGCTGCTGGGTTCTGGGCGAACTGAACTGGCTCGACTGCTCTATGGCGCAGATAAGGCCGACGAGGGGTCGATCAATCTGCAGGGGGCACCAGCAAAATTGCGTACCCCTCGCCAAGCTCTTGGGCACAAGATCGCCTACACTTCCGAGGACCGCAAAGGCGAAGGCGTGGTCGGCGACCTGACCGTGGCCGAGAACATCATCCTGGGACTGCAAGCCGCACGTGGCTGGACCCGCCCGATGCCAGCGGCCAAGGCATCACAGGTCGTTGAGGCCTATATCAAGGCGCTTGGAATACGACCGGCCAACCCCCAAGCGCTGCTTAAAAACCTATCGGGTGGAAACCAGCAAAAAGTCCTGCTGGCCCGATGGCTGGCCACTGCTCCGAAACTGCTGATTTTGGATGAACCCACGCGAGGCATAGATATCGGCGCGAAAACCGAGATCATGAACCTTGTTTCAGAACTGGCCGAGCAAGGCATGGCGGTGGTCTTCATTTCCGCTGAGCTGGAAGAGGTGCTGCGCCTCTCGGATCGCATTGTCGTCATGCGCGATCATGCAAAGGTTGCCGAAATACACAGCACCCCAGACGTGGACGTGCCACGACTCATTGAAATCATCGCTTCCGGGGAAGAAGACAAATGATCCGCATATTCAAACACCGGCTGTTCTGGCCGCTGGCCGCGCTGGCGGCACTTTTGCTGGCTTGCAGCATCAGGCGCCCTGGCATTCTGGGCATCACCGTCCTGGATGGGCATTTGTTCGGCGCCCCGATCGACATCCTGCGCAATAGCGCGCCGCTGCTGCTGGTGGCCTTGGGCATGACGCTGGTCATCGCAACCCGAGGCATCGACCTGTCAGTCGGGGCCACCGTTGCCATTGCCGGGGCCGTGGCCCTGACATTCATCGCCAGTTCCGAGCATCCCGGATCGCTGGGAACAGCGCTGGGCGCCATCGTGGTGGCCCTGGGATTATGCTTCGTGCTGGGATGCTTCAACGGCATGCTGGTGGCAAATTTCGGCATCCAGCCCATCATAGCCACGCTGATCCTGATGACTGCTGGCCGCGGCATCGCCATGCTGATCACCAATGGCCAGATCACTACAGTAGCCAGCGCGCCTTTTGGCGCTTTGGCGTCCGGATTCCTGCTGGGGCTTCCGGTGGCCGCCATCATCGCCTATGGGGTCTATATCGTGGTAGCGCTCCTGGTGCGCCGCACCGCCCTGGGCATGCTGCTGGAATCCGTGGGCATCAACCCTGAAGCCAGCCGCCTTGCCGGGGTTAAATCCAAAACACTCGTATTCACCGTCTATGTCCTGTGCGCAATGCTCTCCGGCTTGGCCGGGCTGATCTTCGCTGCGAACACCATGGCCGCCGATGCAAACAACGCTGGCCTGTTCATCGAACTCGATGCGATTCTGGCTGTCGTGATTGGCGGCACGTCATTGGCCGGAGGCAAGTTCAATCTTTCGGGCACATTGATTGGCGTGCTCATCATTACCACCCTGAGCCTGACGGTGACGGTGCTGGGGGTATCGCCGCTGGTGACCTCGCTCTTCAAGGCCATTGTCGTCATCGCGGTAACACTGATGATGTCCACGCGGTTGCGCGCCATGCTGGCCGGACTGCGTGAGCGCCGCCGTTTCCAGGAGGTCAACGCATGAGCACCGCAACTGCCAGCACCACGCCCCGCCCTACGCTGCGTCTCTCGCTGGACCGGCGCTACCTCCCGGTGCTGGGCACCGTCATTGTTTTCCTCTTGATGCTGCTGGTTGGCGGCCTGCGCTACGAGAATTTCCTCTCGCCGGCGGTGATTTCCAACCTCTTCATCAATAATGCGCACCTCATTGTGCTTGCCACGGGCATGACCTTCGTGATCCTCACCGGAGGCATCGACCTCTCGGTCGGCGCTGTCCTGGCCTTGTCCTCGGTGATCACCGCAACCCTGCTGCAGGCCGGAGTCCCATTGGCCCTGGTGTTGCCGACAGCCTTGCTGGCTGGCTCGCTCATTGGCCTGGGCATGGGAGTGATGATCCAGTACTTCGACGTGCAACCGTTCGTGGCCACCCTGGCTGGGATGTTCCTGGCCCGCGGCCTGTGCTTCATCTTCGCGCCAGAATCGGTGCCAATCCGGCACGAGGGCTTCACCGTCTTGACCAACTGGAGCCTGGCGGCCGGACGATGGCGGTTGACCGCGGCCGTGCTCATCGCGCTGCTCGTCGTTGCCGGGGCCTGGTGGACGCTGCATCGCACGCGCTTTGGCCGCACCGTGTATGCGGTCGGCGGTGGCGAGCATTCTGCCACCCTGATGGGGCTGCGAGTAGCCCGCACCAAGGTGATGGTTTACGTCATCTCCGGTACTTGCGCCTCGCTGGCAGGCATCCTGTTCGCGATGTTTTCCCGCTCAGGATATGCGCTCACCGGCGTGGGCATGGAACTTGACGCGATTGCGGCAGTGGTCATCGGCGGCACGCTGCTCGTCGGCGGGATGGGTTTTGTCGCCGGCTCAGTCGTAGGCGTCATGGTGCTTGGGCTGATCCAAACGATCATCACGTTCGAAGGAACGCTCAGTTCCTGGTGGACCAAGATCGTTATCGGTGTCTTGCTGCTGATCTTCGTGATCCTGCAGCGAATACTTTCCCTGCGGAGGACCTAGTGCCGTAGCGAAAAAGTCCAGGGTTCGGCACGACCGTGCCGAACCCTGGACCATATCCAGCCGCCGATCGGCGGCGAATATCCCTTCGCGAGAACGGTGTCTTTTGCCGGAACCCGTCCTCGTCATCACGACGTTAGCACGTCGAACTACCTCATGGAGGTTCAAGTAAGTGATGCATCCTCGTAAACGATGGGCCGTGCCACTGGCGCTGCTCGTTTCACTATCAATCCCCGCCTCGGCTCTAGCCGCGGTTCCACAACTGACTAGGCCGAGCTTGCCTTTTGCCACCTCAGATGCAGATGAATCAGCTGCTGACTACGAGGCCTACGTCTTCCCGTATTTCACTGGTGAAAGCACCGACGACGGAGAGAAAATCCACCTGGCTGTCTCGCAGGGCAATGATCCCAACAGCTGGTACACCCTCAATGACGGCGAACCCGTCTTGGAATCGACACTGGGAACCAAGGGCCTGCGCGACCCCTTCCTGATCCGTTCCCAGGACGGATCCAAGTACTATCTGCTGGCCACGGACTTGAAGATGTACGGCGGCGGCAGCTTCGGCGACGCGCAGGAAACCGGAAGCCATTCGCTGATGATCTGGGAGTCCTCGGATCTGATCAACTGGTCGGAGCAGCGAGAAGTGGAGCTGGCTCCGGAAAACTCCGGCAATTTGTGGGCTCCAGAGGCGCATTGGGACGAGGCTACCGGCCAGTACATCGTCTACTGGGCCTCGGCGCTCTATCCCGATGATGTTCCCGCTGACCAGCGCGATATCACGGACTCCTATCAGCGCATGATGTACTCGACCACGACCGATTTCGTCGACTTTTCCGAACCCAAGGTGTGGATCGACGAACGCCAAGGCCCGGGACTCGGGATGATCGACTCCACCGTCGCCGAGGTGGGCGATACCTACTACCGCCTGACCAAAGACGAGGGCGACATGAGCGTGCGAATGGAATCCTCCCCGGAGCTGCTGCGCACCCAGGGGGTGAGCGAAGGCGATGGATGGGAGATGATTGCGGAGCAAATCGGTGTCGGCCAGCCGAACCCGTGGGGCGGAACATTCACCTCGGGCGAGGGGCCGACCATGTTCCCCTCGCTGACCGATGACAGCTGGTACCTGATGATCGATCAGCCTTCCTATCACGGTGGCAACGGCTACATGGTATTTGAATCCGAGGATCTGGCCGGCGGGGACTGGACCAGTGTTCCCGACGCGAAATTGCCCACCAGCCCGCGCCACGGAACGGTCCTGCCAATCACCGCCGAGGAGCAGCAGGCACTGATCGCCGCCTACCCGCCCGGCGAGGAGCCCGAACCGCCAGGACCCGTCGTCCCGGGCCCTGACCCGCAGCTTCCGGAAGGCACTTTCCGCGAGGAATTCGACGGGGCTGAGCTCGATGACAGGTTCTCCATCATCAACGAGCAAGCAGGCGCATGGCAGCTGAAGGACTCCGCGCTGACCCTGACCTCCCAGCGAGGGGACACCTGGCAGGACTCGAACGACGCCAAGAACCTGTTCATGATCGATGTCCCCGCGGGGGACTTCTCGGTGGCAACCCACCTCACCGCTCCGGTATCCAAGGACTTCCAAGGCGCGGGGCTCCTGGCCTGGAAAGACTTCGACAACTACGTGCGTGCAGGCCTGGCGCATGTCTCCAGCGCTCCGGGCGGTCCGGTCGTAATTGAAAGCGCCGCCGAATCGGCGGGAAGCTATGCTTCCCAGTTCACCGCGCGTCCCGGATCAACCACCGAGTGGCTGCGCCTGGACCGCAAGGGCAAGGAAATCACCGTTTCCTACGGCGATGCAGAAGGCAATTGGGCGAAAGCCGCAAGCTTCAGCGTGGATTGGAATGCCACCAAGGTCGGCTTGTATGCGCTCGCCGCCCAAGACGGCACCGGCCATTCGGCCACCTTCGACAGCTTCTGGCTCAACGAAGCAGGTCCGGCGGACCTGGTCCCGGAAGGACCGTTCACCTTGGAGCCCGCCAAGGAGCTGGGTTTTCTGGCGGCCGATAAGAAGCAACGGCTGGAGCTGAGCACGACCAGGCCCAGCACGGCACTGCGTTTCACTGCTGCCGAGGCTGCAGATCCCGGCCCCGATGGCCAGCATCCACTGGTCCTGTCAGCCCAGGCCGGCAACGTGGACGTGAAAAAGGGAAAACTGCAACTGACCAAGGATGCTGGCACTGCATGGCGGCTGGTTGATGCAGGTGGCGGAAAAAGCCTGCTGCGCCTGGCAGGGGCGTCCGATGACGCCGCAGCGTGGGTGGTGCGCCATAAGAATGGTTCTCTGCGCTTGGGGTCAAAAGCCGATGCCGTGAACTTTGCCCTCGGCTCTGGCGAGCTGGGGCAGCAGGAACTGTCCATCGATGGCGACGCCACCGCGCATGAGATCAGCGACACGATGTACGGCGCCTTCTACGAAGATATCAATTACGCTGCTGACGGCGGGCTCTACGCAGAAATGGTGCGAAACCGCTCCTTCGAGTTCAGCGCGGCCGACAACAAGGACTTCACTGCGTTGACCGGATGGGAAACGGTAGGCAATGCCGGCATCCACGTTCGTTCCGAGCGCGATCAGTGGCTCAACGACTCCAATCGCGCCTATCTTGAGCTGGAGGCCCAAGCACCGGGCGATGGAATACGAAATCTCTCCTACAACGAGGGCCTTGCCCTGGACAAGGGAGCAAAGTACGACTTCAGCGTCTTCGCGCGCTCGCCAGAAGCCAAGGAAATCGATGTCAAGCTCACAGATGCCACGGGTTCCAAGGTTTATGGCGTCGCCACCATCGCTGTGGACGGCAGCGACCAATGGAAGAAGTACACCGCCACGATCAAGGCCAAGGACACTGTAGCTGCTGGCCGGCTGGCACTGTCGGCTGCTGCGGCTGGATCGGTGAAGCTGGATATGATTTCGCTGTTCCCGCAGGAGACCTGGGTGGGCCCGGTGAATGGAAAATCCGTGCTGCGCAAGGATCTGGCAGAAAAAGTGGCCGACTTGAATCCAAGCTTCCTGCGTTTCCCGGGAGGCTGCGTGACCAACGTCGGAACCTTCGACACGTACTTGGAATCAGATGGCCAGGACCGCCAGCGAACATTCCAATGGAAGGAAACCATTGGCGCAGTGGAAGAACGCCCGACCAACTGGAACTTCTGGGGCTACAACCAGTCCTATGGCATTGGCTACCTGGAATACCTGGAATGGGCCGAGGACCTGGGGGCCACCCCGCTGCCGGTAGTCTCCGTCGGAGCCAACGGTTGCGGTTCCAAAATTCCCGAAATGACTGATCAGGAACGCATCGACCGCTGGGTGCAGGACACCTTGGACCTGATCGAATTCGCCAATGGAGGCACCGACACCACATGGGGAGCCAAGCGCGCGGAACTGGGCCATAGCGAGCCATTCAACTTGGAGTACATCGGTTTGGGCAACGAGGAGGTCACCAAGACCTTTGAAGCGAATTTCCCGAAATTCCGCGACGCCATTGCCGCTGAATATCCCGGCATCACGATCATTTCCAATAGCGGGCCGGATGACACCGGAACCCGATTTGACGAACTGTGGAAGTTCAACAAGGACCAAGGCGTGGATATGGTCGATGAGCACTATTACAACGACCCGTCGTGGTTCCTGGGCAACGACGAGCGCTACGACTCCTACGACCGCAGCGGCCCGGAAGTGTTCCTTGGCGAGTATGCCTCGCGAGGCAACACCTTCGCCAACGCCCTCTCGGAAGCTGCCTACATGACCGGCCTTGAACGCAACTCGGACGTGGTCAAGCTTGCCTCCTACGCACCGATGTTCGCCAACGAGGACTATGTGCAATGGGCCCCGGACATGATGTGGTTCGACAACGACCAGTCGTGGGGCTCAGCGAACTACTACAACCAGAAGCTGTGGATGAACAACGTGGGCGATCAGGTGGTGCCTTCCGAACTCAGCGGCAACAGTTCCACCGCGGCTGATCTGGCGGGAGGCGTTTTCCTGAGCAGCTGGCAGACGAAAACCGCATACGACAATGTGAAAGTCACCGATAACAGCTCCGGCCAGGAGCTGTTCAGCGACGACTTCTCCGACGATTCCAACTGGGAGGCCCAACGAGGCAACTGGGAGATCAAGGACGGCCGGTATGTGCAGTCGGATACCGGGATCGAAGACGCCCGTACCCTGGTCAGCGGGGCCTATGACAAGGACTGGAAGAACTACACGGTTGAACTGACCGCCCGCAAGGACGCTGGCAAGGAAGGCTTCCTGATCGGCTTTGCCGCCGGGGCGGCGGACAAGTTCTACTGGTGGAACCTCGGAGGCTGGGGCAACACCCGATCGGTGCTTGAACGGGCCGATTCGGCACGCCAAGGCGAGGTGGCGGCAGGTCCAAATCTCAGTTTGGAAACCGGCAAGGACTACCAGGTGAAGATCGTGGTCGATGGGAATACCATCAAGCTCTATCTGGATGGCGAGTTCCAATTCCAGTACACCGAGCCTGCCGCCAAGCCGCTCTACCAGGTGGTGACGCGGGACAGCGCCACCGGCGAGCTGATCGTCAAGCTGGTGAACCCGACCGCCATGGCATCGCAGACGAAGATCTCGGTGGATGGCGTCAAGATCGGTTCCACGGCCAGGGCCACTGAACTGGTAGCTGCCCCTGAGGCGCAGAACACCAAGGAGGATCCGACCAATGTGGTGCCCAGAAAGTTCAAAGTCAAGGCCGGCAGCACGGGCCTTGACTACGAGGTTCCGGCCCACTCGGTCACTTTCCTGAGGCTGGAGGTGAAGTAACAGTCCAGCAAAGTCCGTGCACCTGCCCCGTACCAGCGATAGATTGCTGGTACGGGGCAGGTGCCTTTTCACCCTGTGCCGATCAAACTGCAGTTCTGGGCAGGGAGGCAATTATGGCTCGCGAAGCGAAAGTCCTGGTGGGCATCGAGGATTCAACCGCCACCGTCCTGCTGGATAATCCCGGACAATATAACGCGCTGACCAAGGACATGTGCCTGCAGCTGGTCGGGGCCTTCGCCACCCTGGCGGCCGATCCCGCGGTGCGCGCCATCGTCTTGCGCGGAGCGGATTCCAGCTTCTGCTCGGGCATCGCCATCGACCAGATGGACCGGGTGCTCTTCGACTGCGACGAACAGGGGGCGCTGATCAACCACTTCGATCTGGTGGACCGCAGCATCCTGGCCTGCGGCAAAACCACCATCGCGGTGGTGGAGGGCAATTGCTATGGCGGAGGGTGGCAACTGGCCTCGGCCTGCGACATCCAGCTGGCCAGCGACCAGGTGCGCCTGGCGATCACCCCGGCCAAGATCGGGCTGCTCTTCCCGCGCCCTGGCATTGAGCGGCTGGTGCGCACAGTGGGGGAGCACCGCGCCAAATACCTGCTGTTTTCCGGTGCCCGGCTGCCGTCCGATCAGATCGGCAGCTGGAACCTGTTCACCCGCATGGTGCCGCAGGCCGAACTCGAAACCCAGCTGGCGCAGCTGCTGGCCCAGCTGCACGCCAACTCGCCCTACTCGATCGAGCGCACCAAGGAAGCCATCGCGCTGGCGGCCGCTGGCGAGGGAAGCGATAGCTGGTGGGACTCCGTGTGGGAGGAGAATGCGCAGAACCAGGACCTGGCCGAGGGGCGCGCGGCCTTTGCGGCGCACCGCGCCCCCGACTTCCGGCCGGCTACCCGTTCGTGAACTGCGCGATCAGTTCGCGCTTGAGGATCTTGCCCGACGGCCCGAGCGGGAACTGGTCGACGATCTGGATATGCCGCGGGTACTTGTAGGCGGCCATCTGCTCCTGGGCCCATGCGCCCAGCTGCTCGGGGCTCAGCGAGGAACCGGCCTTGAGCGTCACCGACGCGGCAATCTCCTGCCCGTGCTTCTCATGCGGCACCCCGTAGACCGCCGCATTGGAAACCTCCGGGTGGCTGGTGAGCACCTCTTCGATTTCGCGCGGGTACACGTTGTAGCCATTGCGCAGGATCATGTCCTTGGTGCGATCAAGGATGCGCAGGTAGTCATCCTCGTCCTTGGTGCCCAGATCCCCGGTGCGGAACCAGCCATCCACCACGGCCTGCGCCGTGGCATCGGGGCGGTTGAGGTAGCCGGAGAAGAGGTTGTGCCCGCGCACCACCAATTCGCCCAGTTCCCCGCGCGGCAGCAGGCGGATTTCATCGGGATAGGCCGGATCGGCGATCTCCACGTCCACGCCCCACACCGGGGTGCCGACGGTGCCGGGGCGGGGTTCGCGCCCCACATGGTTGAAGCAGGCCACCGGCGAGGTTTCGGTCAGCCCGTAGCCCTCGTAGATCCGCGAGCCGAAGCGCTGCTCGAAGGCGTCGAGCACCGATAGCGGCAGCGAGGCGCCGCCGGAGATCGCATAGCGCAGCTTTTCCGGCTTGCCTTCGCGTCGGGCACCGGCCTCCAGCAGCGCCACGTACATGGTCGGGACCCCGAAGAACACGTCGATGTCCGCATCCAGCACCAGGTCCAAGGCCGCTTCTGCGGTGAACTTGGGCAGCAGCATCACCTCGGCGCCAATGCGCAGGCCGGTGTTCAGCACGCAGGTCTGGCCGAAGGTGTGGAACAGCGGCAGCCCGCCAAAGAGCTTGTCGCCCTGGCGGATGTCCATGGTGTTCAGCAGCGTGGAGTGGGTCTGCTCTATCAGCGCCAGGTGCGTTCCCAGGGCGCCCTTGGGCTTGCCGGTGGTGCCCGAGGTATAGAGGATCGTGGCAATGTCCTCGGCTCGGCGTGGCAGGTAGGTGGTGATCGGGGTGGCTTGGGCGGCAAAGTCCTCGAGCCGGTTGCCGGCGCTGGCATCCGGGTCCATGACGGTCAGCAGCCGGACCCCGGAGTGCTGCGCGCCCTTGGCGCCTTCGCCCAGCAGCCCGGCGGCGCAGACCAGCAGCTTCGCTGCGGCGTCTTCGAGCACATAGGAGATTTCGCGGGCCTTGAGCAGCGCGTGGATCGGGACCACGGTGGCGCCCAGGGAAAGGATGGCGTAGTAGGTCCGTGCGAAATCGGTGACGTTCGGGATGAGCACCGCGACCCGGTCGCCCTCGGATATGCCCTGCTCTTCCAGCGCCCCGGCGTAGGCCCTGGCCTGGTCCCAGAGGTCGCGGTAGGTGGTGCTCTGCCCATTCATGGTGATGGCGTTCAAGCCGGGATAGCGAGTGGCGCCCTCGGCGAGGATTGCCGCCACCGAGAGGGTGAGATTGGATGTGCTCATTGACGTCTCCTCGACACCGTAGGGATGGGAGTGTGCCCTGCATCACAAACAAG
>Ga0160443_100268_pt1 | contig 52052 bp, 41 predicted proteins | sample HID1972I_E1MG_FD_108244 | JGI IMG/M metagenome (GOLD analysis project Ga0160443, IMG submission 108244) | Enriched pill bug-associated microbial communities from UW Madison campus, WI, USA - HID1972I_E1 MG | ecosystem: Host-associated > Arthropoda: Insects > Digestive system > Unclassified ... | reverse complement strand
GTAACCTCGGTATGACCCAGCTGGGTCGTGTCGAATTCGGCCTCAATGGCGGCGGCTCCAACACCGACTTCATCGACAACGCCGGTGGTGTTGACTGCTCCGACCACGAAGTGAACATCAAGATCCTGCTGAACGAAGTGGTTCAGGCCGGTGACATGACCGACAAGCAACGCAACCAGTTGCTGGCGAGCATGACCGACGAAGTCGGCAATCTGGTGCTGGGCAACAACTACAAGCAGACTCAGGCCCTGTCCCTGGCGGCGCGCCGCGCTTATGCGCGCATCGCTGAGTACAAGCGTCTGATGGGCGATCTGGAAGGCCGTGGCAAGCTGGACCGTGCCATCGAGTTCCTGCCGACCGAAGAGCAACTGGCCGAGCGTATTGCTGAAGGCCACGGTCTGACCCGTCCTGAGCTGTCGGTGCTGATCTCCTACAGCAAGATTGACCTCAAAGAGCAGCTGTTGGGCTCGTTGGTACCGGACGACGATTACCTGACCCGCGACATGGAAACGGCGTTCCCGCCGTCTCTGGTCAGCAAGTTCTCCGAAGCCATGCGTCGTCACCGTCTGAAGCGCGAGATCGTCAGCACCCAGATCGCCAACGACCTGGTCAACCACATGGGCATCACCTTCGTTCAGCGACTCAAAGAGTCGACCGGCATGAGCCCGGCGAACGTGGCCGGTGCTTACGTTATCGTGCGCGACATCTTCCACCTCCCGCACTGGTTCCGTCAGATCGAAGCGCTGGACTACCAGGTCAGCGCTGACGTGCAGCTGGAGCTGATGGACGAGCTGATGCGTCTGGGTCGCCGCGCCACGCGCTGGTTCCTGCGTGCCCGCCGCAACGAGCAGAACGCTGCCCGTGATACCGCGCACTTCGGTCCACACCTGAAAGAGCTGGGTCTGAAGCTCGACGAACTGCTGAGCGGCGAAATCCGTGAAAACTGGCAGGCGCGTTATCAGGCGTACGTCGAGGCCGGTGTACCGGAATTGCTGGCGCGTATGGTCGCGGGCACCTCGCACCTGTACACCCTGCTGCCGATCATCGAAGCGTCCGACGTGACTGGCCAGGATCCGGCCGAAGTGGCCAAGGCTTACTTCGCCGTGGGCAGTGCGCTGGACATCACCTGGTACCTGCAACAGATCAGCGCGCTGCCGGTTGAAAACAACTGGCAAGCCCTGGCCCGTGAAGCGTTCCGCGATGATGTCGACTGGCAGCAACGTGCGATCACCATCTCCGTCCTGCAACAGGGCGACGGCACGCTGGACGTGGAAGCACGTCTGGCGCTGTGGATGGAACAGCACGAAAGCATGATCTCGCGCTGGCGCGCCATGCTGGTGGAAATCCGTGCGGCGAGCGGCACGGACTACGCCATGTATGCAGTGGCCAACCGTGAACTGCTGGACCTGGCGTTGAGTGGGCAGGCGGTCGTGCCTGCGGTTGCTGCGAATGCCGAGCTTGAATTGGCATAAGTAAGCGCTGAATGAAAAAGCCCCGGTGTCGTGAGATGCCGGGGCTTTTTTATGTCTGAGGGTTTTTTGCTGGCTGTTATGGCGTCATCGCGAGCAGGCTCACTCCTACAGGGGGAGCGCATTCCAACTGTAGGAGTGAGCCTGCTCGCGATGGCGTTCTTTATATCAATACAACTTCTGACCTTGTTTACTATCCAGCATCGACACTTTGTCCGCAGGCCGCGCGACCAAATTATTGAGCGACTGGTCAAACTTCTGCAGCGCCCGAACTTGCACATCCTGCTGCTGATTAATATCGGCAACTATCTCTTCTGACCGCTTGAAGTCCGCCCATACTGGCGTCAACTCTCGCGCCTCTGAACCTTTCGCCGTACCAATGTAGTTCAACCGTGCATCATAGAAATCGGCACTGACATCGGCTTTGATGTCGGAACTGCGCGAGGTGATCAACTGGCTATGGGTATCGACGATCGCCACCACATCCGGCTTGGCCGCACGCAGGCTTTGCATGTCCGGATACACCGTCACTGAGCCAAACTGGCGTTGCAGGGAGGCGTTGACCCAGTCCACCGCCATGTCCGGTTTCGAGCTGGCGACGTAGGCGTCGTGGATCGGCTGCACCAGCAGGCTCTGGCCGAAACCGGTGCCGGCGTTGGCCTGGTAGTCGCGCAGGTATTCGCGGTTGGTCTGGGTGCTTGGGCTGTAGACCACGCCCAACGACACGCCGGGACCGCTTTTTACCTGGGTGGCGCTGCTGCGGCCGGTGGGATGAGGGAGCAAGGTGTCGAGCGAGGAAACTGCCTTCGGCGCGGTGGGGACTGAACAGGCTGACAGAGCTAAAACCGATATCGCCAGTACACTGGTGAGCGCAAGTTTCATGGTGTTTCTCCCGTGAAACAACATCAGTCGGAAAGTTTGGAAATGCCGTCGGCGACGACAGTTAATTCAGACTAAACCCGCCAACCTGACAATTTGCTGAGTTAAAACGTGTTGGATAGTTTCATTTGCTGTAACCCGGCGCGGTTAATTGCGCCGGGAAATAAAAAGGCGCGAAACGATGATTTGCGCCCGTTTATTTATGGTTGGTTAAACAGCCATCAGTTTTTCAGCGGGATCAGCACTTGCTCATCCGGGGCCAAGACCATGAACACCAGCAACTTCGCAGGTTTGCTTTGGCTGGCATTTTTTGACACCAGATGCTCGGAGCCGGCCGGTTCGTACCAGAACTGGCCCTTTTTGTAGGTGATCGCCTGTTCGCCCTTCACCTGGGAAATCACTTCGCCCTCCAGCACATAAGCCATCGCCGTGCCATCGTGTTTATGGGCGATGGAGGACTGGCCGGGTTTGTAGTCGACCTCGATCATCATGGCTTTTTTGCCGGGGGCGTTTTTCAGCATCTGGTCTTGCAGGACGGTGACTTTTTCCGAGGGATCGTGAGCGAAGGCGGCCGAGGTGCAAAGGCTGAAGGCGAGGGCGGCGGCGAAGAAGGGCAGGGTTTTCATGGCGGGTTACCTGTGATGATTGGGGGTGCAATCACAGTAGTCCGCAGGGTGGCGCATTCAAACGGCCAATATTCAGGAAGATCAGGTGACCAATCGGCGGTTATTCAGCGTGTTTGAGTACGCCATCGCTGGCAAGCCAGCTCCCACAGGTTTTGTGTCGTTCATTAAATTATCGAACGACGCTGAACCCTGTGGGAGCTGGCTTGCCAGCGATAGCGTCAGATCAGACGATAGGGAAACTGTTGAAATCCACGCTATTGGCCAACCGACTATCGATCAGGTCAATAAACCCCTGCGCCTCGGGCCGGTTGAAATGCGCCTGCATCGCCGCTTCCGACTGCCAGCGGGCACTGACCGTCCAGCGGTGGCTGTCCTCGGGGCAGCGGTCGACCAGGTAGGAATCGCAGCCCGGGGTTTCGCGCAGGGTTTCGACGATCTTCTGCAGTTGCCTGCCCAGCTCATCCGAGCGGCCGGCCGCAGCCTGCACCTGGACCGTATTGATCACTTCGTTGGACATTGCTCACACTCCTGAATCAGGCCGGACGAATCCTGCTCATTGAGGGATAACGCCTGTGCAGGATAGGCCTGCCGTCGTGAATCACCAATAACCAATCGGCAGTAAATGCGTTATACCAAAGGCTCATGACAGCTGTTCGAGGATGTCACGCAGGCGATCCAGAGCGATATCGATGTCCAGCGTTTCGATGGCGCCGAAGCCGAAATACAGGCCGTTCTTCGCCGGTTGCTGATGATAGAAACCGTTGATCGAGTACAGCCCGACTTCGACCTTTTTCGCCAGTTCGATCACCAGCGGCAAGTCGATCGGCACCTTGCAGAACACCGCCATATGAAACCCGGCGCTGGCCGGCACTGCCTCAAGCCATGGCGACAAATCATCCGCCATGCGCGCCAGAATCCGCTCACGGCGCTGCGCATAAATCGCATGACAGCGGCGGATATGCTTGAGCAGGCAGCCCTCGGCGATGAACTTGGCCAGCGCCCATTGCGGCAGGGTCGAGGCGTGCAGATCGGTGAGCTGCTTGGCGCGGATCACCGCCTCGAGAATCGCCGGCGGCAGAATCGCATAACCCAGGCGCAACTCCGGCAGCAGGGTTTTCGAGAACGTGCCGACGTAGGCGACGATGCCGCGCTGATCGAGGTTGTACAGCGAATCGGTTGGCCGGCCTTCGTAGCGAAATTCACTGTCATAGTCGTCCTCGATGATAATCGCGCCCAACTCATGAGCGCGGGCCAGCAAGGCTTCACGGCGCGCCTGACTCATCGGCATGCCCAGCGGAAACTGATGCGACGGCGTGACATAGATGAGGCGCGTGCCATCGGGGATGTGCTCGACCTGAATGCCCTCGGCATCCACCGGAATCCCGACCACCTCGGCGCCATGGGTGCCGAACAACAGGCGCGCAGGCGGATAACCCGGATCTTCCATGGCCACCAGGCTGCCAGGACGGATCAACACACGGGTGATCAGATCCAGCGCTTGCTGCGCGCCATTGCACACGACGATGTCTTCGTCCTGACAGTTGATCCCGCGGGAAAACGCGATGTGCCGGGCAATCGCATTGCGCAGCGCCGGCAGGCCTTCGGCGACACTGTAGAAACCCTTGGACTGACTCATCTGGCGCATCGCATGGGCTACGCAGCGGCGCCAGTCATCCTGCGGGAACTGGCCCTTGCTGGTCGCGCCACCGATGAAGTCATAACGCAGCGAGCCTTCCAGCGTCGGATGGCGCAGGAACACCGGCAGATTGCGCCAGCTCTCGATCACTTCGGCGCTGGCCAGTTCGCTGTGGCTTTGCTTGCGTTGGATCTGCGCCGGGCGCGCGTTGACGTAAGTGCCTTTGCCGATCACCCCGGTGAGGAAGTTTTCGTAGGTCAGTTGCGCGTAGGTGTCGGAAATGGTCTTGCGCGAGATGCCCAGTTGCTCGGCGAGCAGACGGCTGGGCGGCAATTGCGTGCCAGCGGCCAGACGCCCGGATTCGATGGCCCCGCGCAACTGCTGATACAACTGACCGGCAAGATCTTTGCGGCCGTTGATCACGACGTGAAGTTCCATACCGACGAGGCTCCCGAGGCTAATTGGCGTGCGCGCCAGATTACCGTTGTTACGTGATCGGCAATAGTTGCCTACCCGAAAAACCCAAAATTGGCCTAGATCCCTGTAGGAGTGAGCCTGCTCGCGATGACGGTGGCACATCCGACATCAATGTTGCCTGACACACCGCTATCGCGAGCAGGCTCACTCCTACAGGGATTTGTGTTTGGCAGGGGGATGCAGTGGTGTAGCGGTTTTCCGTGCAATTGGGGCTGTAATGCGCCGCTGCCGGGGTTTACGGTGAACTCATCATTCCGTCCACCGAGACCTGCCCATGTCCCCGCGCCTGGATTACTACAACGCTTCGCCCAAGGCGATGAAAGCGATGATTGCCATGGAGGCGCTGACCGCCAACCTCAGCATCGAACAGCCGCTGCTGCAACTGATCCGCATCCGCGCCTCACAGCTCAACGGCTGCGCCTTTTGCACCGACATGCACTCGGTGGATGCGCGACGGGCCGGGGAGAGTGATCGGCGTTTGTATGCGATTGCGGTGTGGCGCGACAGCAACTTCTTCAACCCGCGCGAGCGTGCGGCGTTGGCTTGGGCCGAGGCGGTGACGTTGTTGGCGGAGAGCCGCGTGCCTGATGACGTTTATGAGCAGGCGCGCGAGCAATTCAGCGAAGGCGAACTGGTCGACCTGACTATGGCCGTGACCACCATCAACAGTTGGAATCGCCTCGCAGTAAGCTTCCGCCAAACCCCAAGCGATTGAGCCCCCGATGATCGTTCCCACGCTCTGCGTGGGAATGCCTCAACGGACGCTCCGCGTTCGGCTCCGGATGTGACGCAGAGCGTCCCGGGCTGCATTCCCACGCGGAGCGTGGGAACGATCGGTAAGCGACTGAACACCACAGGATCGTTCCCACGCTCTGCGTGGGAATGCCTCAGCGGACGCTCTGCGTTCGGCTCTGGATGGGACGCGGAGCGTCACGGGCTGCATTCCCACGCGGAGCGTGGGAACGATCGGTGGCGTGTCATTGCGGTGGGCGTTGCGGTTTCACTGAGGTGCCAAAGGTATTGCCCATCCGCGTACTGGTGGCGGCCGGTGTCGCCAGGCCAACCTGATTCGGCGGCCGCTTATTCACCGGCACATTCAGCGCCTCCTGATTCTTCTGCGCCGCCGCAGCGCCTTCCGGGTTGTTGCCCATCTGCTGGCTCAAACAGTCGTAATTCGGCGCCTTGTAACCGCCGACCGTCACTTCCACACAGCCCAACGGCTGCTCGGCATAAGCGCTCGACAGCGCCATCAACAACAGCCCGCCAAGGCTCAATCGCCACAGTGTGTTCATGCTCGCCTCCTGGCCGGCCCGATGGGGCCGCGCTATGGCTTGAGTCTAGTGCAAGCCGTGCGCAATTCCCGTGATGGTTTTTTTGCACCGCCCGTCACACCAGATTCATAAACAGCCCTCAGGATGACGATTTCCAAGGATTCGTCAGCCGTGCAGCGAGGCAATTCCACGGACGGTTTTCAGCGTTCAACGAGGCTTGTACGCCGGATGTGTCTGGGGTGGCTGCTTGGCTGTGCGCCGGGCCACGCAACGGCCGACGCGGTGCCGGCGGACTTGCGCATGACGCTGCACATTCCGGCACAGGATCTGGCCCGCGCGCTGGATCAGTACAGCCACGCCACTGGCGTTGCGGTGCTGGTCGACAGTCAGTTGAGTCGCGGTCGTCGTTCGCTCGCGGTGGACGGTGAATACACCGCCGCCGATGCCTTGCGTCGGTTGCTCGGCGGCAGTGGTTTGATGGCGCGTTATGCCCGCGACGATGCGTTTACGTTGCAAGTGGCGCAGGTCGAAGACGTGCCGGCGCCGCCGCAAAAACAGACGCCGGAAAGCGTCGCGGTCAACCGCAGTTACGCGACAGCGGTGCAAGCGGCGATCGAGCGCAATCTGTGCCGCTCGCCGCTGACCCGTCCGGGCAGTTATCGCGCGGTGTTGCAGGTGTGGGTCGGCCGCGACGGCTTGGTGCAGCACAACCGGTTGGTCACTTCGACCGGTGATGTACGGCGCGACAACGCGTTGGTGGAAAGTTTTCGCAACCTCAAAATCGACCGGCCGACGCCCAGCGCCTTGCGTCAGCCGGTCACGTTGCTGTTGTTACCGGAGTCGTCAGGAAAACGCATGGAATGCACCAAATGGGAAGGAGTTTCCGGGGGATGAAAGACACCGGACAAGGTTCGATGGTCCAACTGTTCCTGACGTCCTACGAGGACTTTCGGGTGCGCCTGCGCAGGCGTCTCGGTTCGGAGGATCTGGCCAACGACGTGCTGCACGAAACCTATCTGCGCGTCGATCGCATGGAGACGCCGCCGAACGTCCTGCGGCCGAATGCCTACCTCTATCGCATGGCCCTGAACATCGCCGCCGACCGCCGTCAGGCCGACGCGCGCCTGCTCACCGGCGAGGAAGTCGAAGAGCTGCTGCAAATCGGCGACGAAGCCCTCGATCCCGCGCGAGTAGTGGGCGGGCAAAAGGAAATCCAGTCGCTGCTCAGTGCGTTGTACGAGCTGCCCGCACGGCGCCGGAAGATCTTCATTGCCGCGCGTTTGGAAGAGGCGCCGCACCTGGAAATCTCTCAGCGCTTCGGTATTTCCACGCGCATGGTTGAGAAGGAAATCAAAGCCGCGTTGGGCTTCTGCGCCGCGAAACTGGAAAGAAAAGTGTTTCAGCGGTTCGGTCGCGGGGCCGGAAAACCGTCTTCTGAATAGTGCCCGATCAATTCGTTGAGAATCTGCGCGTTTGAACATCTTTCGACTGACACCTGCCGAGCCATCGGCGGCCGACAATCTGCACAGCGAAGCCCGCGACTGGCTGGTCCTGCTGACCTCCGGCCGCGCCACCGTGGCCGACGCCCGCGCCTTGCGCGAATGGTGCGCCCGGAGTGCCGAGCATGCCCGCGCGTTCGAAGAGGCCAAGGTGTTGTGGCACAACTTGCAACCCGCCGCGCAAGGCATACAAGCACCGCGTGGGTTTGGCCGTCGTGCTTTTCTCGGTGGGGCGATTGCTGCGTCGGCGGCGTTTTTGCTGGTGCGCGGGACGATTCCTGGTGGTTTTGAAGGGCTGGGTGCTGACTACATCACTGAAGTTGGCCAGCAGCGTCGTTTCGAACCGGCGCAGGGTGTGAGCCTGGAGCTGAACACGCAGACGCGGATCAATCAGCGTGCGGTGTCTGACGGTGTGCAGGGGTTTGAGTTGGTCAGTGGTGAGGTTGAAGTGCAGACCGCGCGGTTGCCGTTGGCGATGCAGGCTGGGGGAGGGTGGTTGCGTGCGAGTCAGGGGCGGTTCAATTTGCGTAATACCGATCAGCAGGTGTGTGTGACTTGTCTTGATGGTGCGGTTGAAGTGGATGTTGAAGGTCGTAGTCTGCGTCTTGAACCGGGGCAGCAGGTGACTTACGACGCGCGGCAGGTAGGCAGTGTGCAGAGTGTCGACACGGCGGCGGTGATGAATTGGCGTCAGCAGGTTTTGGTGTTTAACGGCGCTACGCTGAGCCAGATGATTGATGAGATCAATCGGTATCGGCCGGGGATGTTGTTGCTGCTTAATCGTGAGCTTGGGCAGCGGCGGGTGCAGGCGCGCTTTAGCCTTGATCAACTTGCTGGCGTTGCATTGCTGATTCGGGATGCCTATGGCGTCAAATGCACTGAGTTGCCGGGTGGCGTCGTTGTTTTGAGCTAGTGGGTTTGACTGGGTACATATCCGTTGCTGCGGTCACGGCGGCTTAGGGTTCCGCCCTTACGGCGGGTCACTTTTGACAAACGCCTCAAAAGTAACCAAAAACGCTTGCTCCTACGTCCGGCCCGCTCGCTAAAGCTCGGGGTTCCTTCGCTCCGGGATCCATCCGGGCGCATCGCCTACGGTTTGCTTCGCTGCACCTCCTCTCGATGCATTTGGCTGCGCCAAACGGTCGCTGCGCTCCCACCCCCGGATGAATCCCTCCACTCAGCCTTCCGACGTCGCCCGTGGATCAAGATCAAGAGCTGCAGCCGAGCTAACGCTCATCCTGTCGAGTGGGGCGGCTTTGCCGCTTGGGTTGTACGCACATTAAAACGGTGGGAGCGAGCTTGCTCGCGAAGGGGCCTGCCAGCCAACCTATCCCCAACTGACTCCACCCATTCCCACTGTGGGAGCGAGCCTGCTCGCGAAGGCGGCCTGCCAACCAACCAATCCCCCACTGACCTCACCCAATCCCTGTAGGAGCGAGCCTGCTCGCGATGACGGCCTAACAGCTAACCAATCCCCAACTGCCTGCCCCGAATACCTGCGGGAGCTGGCTTGCCAGCGATGGCGGCCAGCCAGCCCATCTCTCTTGGGGGCTGTCGTCATTCAGCGTGATGGACGCGGCCTTCGATAATCTGGTCAGGAGGACAGGTTAGCCCGAAACAGATCTACCAGCTCTCGAAGACCTGGCGGCATTTGTCGACGTCCAGGGTAGTAAATATAAAATGCGGGTTCGATGGGAGCCCAGTCCGGGAGCACAATTTGTAGCTCGCCGCGAGCGAGGTAAGCACTGACACGTTCTTCGAGGCAGTAGGTGATGCCTCGATCGGCTAGTGCCATCTCAATTCCGAAAGTGGTTTCGTTCACGCATAGCTGTCCAGGAACATCGATGGCCTGATGGTCGCCATCCTTTTCAAAATCCCACCGGTAGATGACACCGTTACCCGTTCGAATCTGGATGCAGTTGTGGTTCTTCAAGTCCTCGGGAATCACGATACGAGCATTAGCGTTCAGGTATCTAGGCGAGGCCACCGCTACCCATCGCAACTCTTCGCTAAGTCGCACGGCAATGTAGTCTTCGGGAATCGTGTTGCCGAAACGGATGCCGGCGTCGAAGCCTGCCGAAACGATGTCCACCATCCTGTCGTCAACTGCGACTTCTACTGAGACCTCAGGATAGGCCTCCAGAAATAACGGAAGAAACTTCGTGAACAGTAGGCGTGCGCCGTCAGCCAAGACGTTGAGCCGAAGTCGGCCGGAAGGTCTGTCTCTGTGGCGATCCAGCGCTGCCAGAGCGCCGCTTATCTCGGTAAAACCCACGGTCAATCGCTTTGCAAGCGCGGCTCCTGCGTCGGTTGGAGACACCGTCCTGCTCGTCCGATTCAGCAGCCGAACGCCGAGCCGACTTTCCAGATTGCGGATGGCATGACTCAGCGCTGAGGTCGTGATACCGAGTTCGACCGCCGCATGGGTAAAGCTTCGCATCCTTTCAACGGCGAGAAAGGAATTCAGATCGGCGAGGTCTGCACGAGAAAGCCGTGCGGTAGGCAGTACAGGCATGACGTATCCATGGTTGAGCTGAATTCAAAGGCTGATGCAATCTCGCTAATCAATTGCGCGATTCATCTCGGTTACTATTAATTTCACTCAACGATCGCTTCGTCAACCCTAAGGGTGGTGTCCGTACTGTGTTCCATATCTACCTGACCGTTGCTTACCTCTATGTTCTTTGGCGCTTCATCGTCCCGCTACCTGTCGGTCGTGGTTGGCGTGCGCTGTTGGCGGTAGGGCTGCTCATCATTTCGAAGTACCACCTTATTCTCATCGCCGTTTACGGAACGATGTTTTCCCCTGAGGTGCCTCGTGCAGCGGTCTTGGTTGCAGGCTGGCTGTTCTGTGCGTTTGTACTGGTGATGGTGCTGACGCTGGTCACCGATTTGATCTGTGCAGCCCTTGCGATCAGGCGCACGGTGGTTATGAAAGACGTGTTTGATGGACGACTCCGTTCCGCAATCGCACTAGCAGCGCTCCTGCTTTCAGCCGTGGGTGTTTATCAAGCAGTGCAGGTGCCTGGCGTTCATCGCGTTGAAGTAACGGTGCAGCACCTGCCTCGATCACTGGATGGCTTACGGATCGTCCAGTTGACTGACTTGCACATCAGCCGCCTATTCCAGGCTGATTGGGTTGAAGGAGTCGTGTCTCGCGCCAATGCACTGAATGCCGATGCCATTCTGATCACCGGTGATCTCATAGACGGCACCGTCGAAGCTCGTAAGAACGACGTCGCACCGCTGAGCAAGCTCACTGCTCCACTGGGTGTAATTGCCATTCCTGGCAACCACGAATACTACTTCGACGCAGACCAATGGATCGCGGAGTTCAAGCGTTTGGGCATGCAGGTTCTGGTGAATGAGCACGTCATCCTGCGTAAAGGCGCAGACCAGTTAATCGTCGCAGGCGTAACTGACGAGGCTGCTCCAGCTTATGGCCATAAAGGCCCGGACTTGGCTGAAGCCCTCGCCGGCGCTCCAAAAGATGTGCCCACGATTCTTCTAAAACATCGCCCCCAAGGTGCACCGGATTCGGCGGCTGCTAGCGTCGGTTTGCAACTGTCCGGACACACCCATGGGGGCATGATCACCGGCTTGGACTTGGTAGCCGGATATGCCAATCAGGGTTTTATCTCCGGCCATTATGACGTCGGCAAGATGAGGCTTTACGTCAGCAATGGCACTGCCTTGTGGAACGGTTTTCCAATCCGCCTCGGTGTGCCCGCCGAAATTACTGAGATTGTCCTGCGGGCCAGTCCGACGCTTAACGAACATCCAGTCAGGAGAACATTCTTGTGAATCATCCAGCCATTCGTAGCGGTGCCGTTGCGGTCATTACCGGGGCTGCAGTTGGCATTGGTTACGCCATTGCGCGGCGGGTTGCCAGCGAGGGAATGAACGTCGTTCTTTTTGATCGCGATGCGTCTGCATTGGACGTTGCGATCAAGACATTACGCAATCAATTTCCTGACGTGAACCTGCTGGTGATCAAGGGCGATGTCACGTCCGAAAGCGATCTTCACCATCTCTACGAAAGGTCATGTGAATTCGGTGAAGTATCCCTACTGGTGAATAACGCAGCCATCAACACGGGGGCGGGGCCATGGGAAGGCCTGGCCCAATGGCGAATGTTGATGGAAATCAATTTCTGGAGTGTGTTGACGCTACAGCAGCTTTTCGTAGATACGATGTTTTCCCAAAGCGGCGCAGCCGCCATCGTCAACCTTGGCTCGAAGGAAGGCATCACTACTCGTCCTGGAAACGCGGCGTACTCGCTTTCAAAAGCTGCGGTCAAAGTCCTTACCGAGCAGTTAGCCCATGAGCTACGCGAGAAGGTGGGTGACCGTGTAACCGCTCACCTTCTGATACCTGGATACACGTTCACACCTATGAATTTCCCAGGTATGACCCGTGATACGCAAAAGCCGGACAGTCCATGGACAGCCGATCAAGTCGCAGATCGCATGGTCGAGAAAATGGCTGAGGGCGACTTCTATATTTTCTGTGAAGACAACGAAGCCAGCTGGGAACTGGATCAGCGCCGCATGCAGTGGGCAGCAGATGACATGATCCAGAACCGTCCAGCGCTTTCTCGCTGGCACGAAGATTACGCAGATGAATTCACCGATTACATCGCGGATATCGTCCACAAGTAGGCCGGCGACTACGACCCGGTAAGCCCATTCTTGGCACCTCATCCAGACAGGTGCCACTGCGTTGCATTTTTAAAGCGTGCCTTCGGTATCGCTTCATCGGAGGCATTGTTCATGACCAGTCAATCCAGTATCGATACGAGCACTTCACAGTCCCGTCCGGCCATTGACGTCCCACACGGCACAGGCACGGCCATCGCCATACTTGGCCTCGGCGGCCTATTCATCGGTACGGGTGAGTTTGCGTCCATGAGTTTGCTTCCCGGTCTGGCGTCGAGCACGCACGTTTCCATACCGGTTGCAGGCGGTTACATCACGGCCTACGCCCTTGGCGTTGTGGTCGGCGCGCCGCTCATTGCAATCCTCGCCGCACGCTGCCCTCGCAAGGCTCTATTGATCGCATTACTTGCACTTTTTGCGATTGGATATGGGGCAAGCGCCGTCGCCTGGAATCATGCAACTTTGCTAGGTGCGCGTTTCCTGGCCGGTCTGCCGCATGGCGCTTACTACGGTGTCGCCTGCCTGGTTGCCGCGACCATGGTCGCTGAAAATCGAAAAGCTCAAGCTGCCGGCTATGTTATGGCGGGATTGGCGGCGGCCAATGTCGTAGGTGTTCCAACTGCCACGTGGATCGGTCAGCTCTTCGGATGGCGGGGCGCGTTTGCGCTGCTCGCTGCGGGTGGAGTCATTGCCATCGTTCTGTTTTGGATATTTATCCCGACCATCCCCCGCGACGAGTCTGCGAGTCCGAAATCCGAACTCGCTGGTCTCAAAAAGCCTCAGCTTTGGCTAACGCTGGCTACAGCTTCAATCGGTTTCGGCGGGATGTTTTCGGTGTATAGCTACATTACCCCGACCTTGACTGAAGTGACTGGTTTTACATCCGGCCAGGTGCCAATGGTCTTGGCGGTCTGGGGCATAGGCATGATTGTTGGCAACCTGATTGGCGGCTGGCTGGCTGACCGCGCGCTGGTTCCTGCGATCTTCTACATCATGATCTGGAACGCGGTGTTCCTGGCGGGCTTCTCCGTTTTCGCATCCTCTGGGATCGGCACTCTGGCTGTACTGTTTTTAATCGGATGCGGCTTCGCACTGGTACCCGCACTCCAGGTACGTCTGATGAATGTTGCCGGTGAAGCTCAAACACTTGCCGCGGCCCTCAACCACAGCGCATTCAACATATCCAACGCGGTCGGTGCCTCGCTTGGTGGCCTCGCCATTGCCGGCGGACTCGGCTGGGCATCAACGGGCTGGGTTGGCGCAGGCCTGGCCGTTCTCGGCATCATGTTTTTCGCTGTTTCGATTGGTGTTGAAAAGCGTTCCATGGCGACCAGCGCTGCAACATCGTCAACGTGAAGGCCGGATCTTATGCGGTGAGTCCATTGCGTCGAGCCATCGTCCGAACAGGAGATTGATTCACGGTAAAGCCACAGATGACCATTCAACTATCTGACGCACAGCGAACTGGTTTACCAGCGATGGCGGCCTGACAGCCGGGCAGTTTGTCCTGATGAGCACAGATCTCGTTGAAGTTGCCGTAGGCGGAACGGCTCAATTAAGTGGGCCAATCACCTGCCGATATTTCTCCACCCCCTGTGGCGTCTGCCGAGTCAACCGAATCTCCAGCCCTTGTGGATCCTCCTGCCGGTTGCCGCTCAGTTGTCGCCAGCCTTTATCGATTTCCCAAACGCGTACTTGCGCATCGCTGACTTCGTTCAACACCGCCACCCCAGCCGTTGGCGCGGGCAGTGGATATTGACTGCGCGCCGGGGCCACCGCGCGGTACAAAGTGTCACCCTTGACCCACCACCGCACCCGCTGCAAAGCCCCCGGCTGATCCGCCGCCGTGCGAATAATGTCCAGCCGAAACCCCTTACTGTCGCTACTGCGCACAGTCAGAGCGGGCGGGGCGCTCGGCGGCTCATCATCCACGCCAACCTTCTTCGGCTCAGTCAACTCAATCCCCGCGCGCATCTCCACATCCCGTTGCAACTGATTCAGCGCCCGCAACAAAACGTCACTCTGCTCACTGCTCGCCTGCAAATGACTGTCCGCCCGCGTCACACTGTCCAGCCCGCGCCAGGCAATCAGACTCACCACCGCCATCAGCAAAATCGCGACCATCACCTCAATCAACGTAAACCCTTGCTGGCGCTTCATTGCAGGCTGATCCTTCCGCTGCCATCACGCACCACACTCAAGCGATTCAACCCATCCGACAGCGTCAATTGCAGCGGCGGATTGATCCACTCAGCGTTCAGCACAACCCTCTGTTTCGGCTCCACCCGCACCTCCATCTTCGGACTCTGCCAGGCACGCGGCCGCAACTGCGGATCCTGCGCGAAATGATCAAACCCCTTGCCACTGTCACTGCGCCGACTAAACCGAAACCCCTTGGCATCACTCACCCACACAATCGGCCGACCATCGGCGCGGGCCTCGGCCTGCGCTACCTGCAGCAACTGCGCCACACGCTCGGCATCCTTGCGCAGCAACTGCAATGGATCGGGCTTGATACTCAGGCTGATCGCCGCACTGGCGATGCCGATGATCACCAGCACCACCATCAACTCGATCAGCGTAAAACCCTGTTGCCTGTTCATCGCGCGCGCGCTCCTTTGCGTCCTGCGCCATCGTGCACGGCCAACATGTAAGGCGTGTGAAATAAAACGGAGAGAATTGCCGCGTAGGCTGACAGCAGGGATAAAAAGGAGATTCAACCCATGACCTTCACCGCACGCTTTTCCCCACCCCAAATGGTCCAGGCGCTCGCACTGCTCGCCGCGCTGGTCGGCGTGGCGACGTGGTCGTCACTGCTGCTGACCACCGCCGAATCACACACCCCGGCAGCGGCCCCGCAGTTGCTGGCGGCACGCAGTGATAGCCCGGCGTTGCAGTGGTTTTCCAATCAAACGGCGCCGATGGATATCAAGGTGAGCGGGGTGATGGCGGGGAGTCGGGGGGCGGTGGCGATACTGAGTCTGAACGATGGGCCGCCGAGAAGTTTTTTGCAGGGGGAGAAGGTGGGGCCTGGGGTGAAGTTGGTGGCGGTGGAGGGAGATGGGGTGGTGATTGAGCAGGGTGGGGAGAGGGTGCGGTTGGGGGTGGAGAGGTTGGCGGAGGGGGTTGTGTTGCCGAGGCTAGCGAGGCCCTGATTTGATCGGATCTGCAACTGCTCAAGTATTTGATCAAGTGTGTCGTTGTTACGGCAGTTACAGAAGCGCTTTTATCGTCGAATTCCAGCTGCCTACCGTCATTTAGGGCACATTTTCTGCTCTGGGGAAATCAAATCCTAGAATAAATACTAAGCTACTTTGGCAAGGTCCTAGTGGCTTGTAGCGTGGGTCAGCCTGTTTGTCACCAGTGCTGTATCTCTGGTCGTCGCCTTTAGAGGAAGGCACCCGATACGCCAACAATGTCTGACTGAAGTGACGTTTAAGAGAAGGTTGCTATGATGGCGTTAGAATGCTATCTAAATACGTTGCTGGTGTAGGAAAAGTGCGATGCGGTCGCACAGCTCTCGCCAATACTATAAAAATAATGAATTTATAAATGGAGCAGGGAATGCCAAATTTGTCAGACGAAGTTGTTGCTGATTTAACGGCGCGAATTAAAAAATACCTCTCCAATAAGAGTGGTTATGAGCTTTTAAGTTATGTGACTTCTGGTGGGTCTGCCGCTATTTTTAAAGTTGACTGCTCCGATGGGGTCAGGGCAGTAAAGGTTTTTGATCCAAAATTTATAAGCTCTGAAGATGGGTCAAAGGAGCAGCAGCGTTTAGAGTTGCAGAGGCGGCTCATAAAACACGATTGTGATTACTTGGTCCAAACTTTTACCATTGAGACAGCTGAGGATACTGCTTTTATTGAAATGGAGTTCGTAGATTGGCCGCAGTTGAAAGAGGTCCTTAAAAATGTGCCAGATAATGCAATAGTTGCCTTGACTCAACAGTTGGTGTCCGCAGTTCAGTATCTTAATTCTCTAGGTATAGTTCATCGTGATATAAAGCCAGAGAACATCCATGTCTCACCTGACTGGTCTCGATTGAAATTACTTGACCTTGGGGTTGTTCGTGAGCTTGATCCTGGTCCAGATGCAGGTGAGACAGATCAAGGTAACCTTAGACCATTTTTAGCTACGGCTCAGTACAGCTCTCCTGAATATTTATTTAGGCTCGACGCTCCATCAGAAAAACTTTGGCAGGCTTTGAATTTCTATCAGGTAGGTGCTGTATTGCATGATCTGATTATGAAAGAGCCAATATTTAATGCAGAAATGGAGGCTGGGAATCGTTGGCTTTTGGCCAAGGCGGTCCTAGTTAAGACTCCATCATTTGTTGATGCCAATTTGTCAAGGCTCTCTTCATTGAAATCCTTGGCTAGTCGTTGTTTGTCAAAGGATATGGAATTGAGGCTTAAAATAGTTTCATGGTCAGATTTCAATTTTTCGCCAGAAAGTGATTCGATACTATCGCTTCAAGCTAGACTTGCTAGAAAGAGTCAAAGTAGTGCGCAGCAGGCGCAGCGCTTACTAGAGTTTGAACGGGAGCAATTTAGGGAACGTATGCTGCGTAAAATAAGAGAACAGCTCACTCCTATTACGCGAACAGTAGTTCCTCTCAAAATGGTTTCATGTTGTATAGATGAGCGCTTAGGTGCTGGCTTCATTTTTTCTATGGGTGGTGATTTCGTCTCTTCTATTTGCATTGTCTTTAGCTGGCTGTCTGGGATGTATGAGCGAACTGCGAGTTTGAGCATGCGTGCAGGTCTTTGCGCTTCGGAGTCTCTGATCGATTATGGGAAATTAACGGAAACCCCTGTCTGCGAAGTCTCCATTGAAAACGAAGAAAATGTAGCTGTTCAGGTTGTAAGTGAGATGCTGGCTAGTGCTCTTAGTCATGCTTTAGACGTCATGGACGCTCTGGGTGGTCGAGAGCAAATATCTACCTTTCAAATGCTAGATTTGAAAACTGTCTAGGATTAAATATGAACACTAGCTGGTGGCGGAAAAGAAACCAGATGGATGACCTTCAGAAGGCATTCATTGCTTTGCCCACAGAGGGTCGTTATCTATTATCAGGCCCCCCTGGTTGTGGAAAAACGAATTTGTTGCTTCTTCGCGCAGAAGTGATGATAGGTGCTGGTGAAGAAGATGTTCTATTTATAACGTATACTAACGCTCTTGCCGATTTTATTCGGAGTGGGTCGGTCGAGAGAAAGATGTTGGATGCTGAACAAATAAAAACTTTTCACTCTTGGGCAATGGAGCACATTCGTACTCATCTGGGGAATGGAGCTTATCCTAGAGATGCGAAGTTTGAGAGAGCTCAAGTAATGGACTTACTCCATCAGGCAAATCAGCAGCGGCCATCAGAAAAATTATACAGCGCTATATTTATTGATGAGGCGCAAGATCTTACTGTTGGTGAGTTGCAAGCGCTCATTGAGCTGTCTGATAATATTTGTATATGCGGGGACAATAGGCAGGGAATTTATCAGCAAGATGGAATGAGTATAGTAAAACATGTGGATCTTGATGTTCATGCTTTGGAGAAACATTTCCGGATGGGGCAAGAAATTGCGATCGTGGCAGACAAATTGATGCCTCCTTTAAAGGGGCATCCGACGCTTGAGTCAACCTGTAATTATAATCCGATAGAGCAGGGTGAATCTTCGGCCAAGGAGTGGGTTTGTGTTGGTCGTGATGCGCAGTTTGAGAAAATGTTAGAACTAATTGAAGTGCAATTGGATGCGTTCGCGGGTGATACGATTGGTATATTCTGCGGGCATAAAGAAACTCTTTCTGAACTGCGCGAAAGGTTCGACGAAACGGGATTAGGGAAAAAGGTTTTTGTTCATAAAATTGACCCTGGAGCAAATTTTCACTCGGATTGTTTGATGCATGTTTTAACATTGCACAGCTCGAAGGGGACGGAATTTAGATGTGTGCATATATTCGGCGCTGAAGAGCTTTCAGAGAGGGGGTTGCGGCGTACTACGCTCAGTTATACCGGCGTTACTCGAGCCAAAACGGCCCTTAATGTTTACAGGACCGGGGCCACTAGCAGGAAGCTGCAAAATGCTTTTGCAAAGAAACGCCCTTTTGGCTTAGAAGACATTTTTCCGGATGACTAAAAATATGAGTGATTTTATCTGGTATTGCTTTGATCGAACAAATCTACCTGAGGCGCTGTTTGCTGTTGGAGAGTTGGCGTCGCTATCTGGGGGGCGGCAGGATGAATTAAAATCGGAACAGGAATTAACATTTGGTTACGTTAGTGCTCCATCGAAATTAGACTGCAATAGCCCAGATTTGTTGATCTTAAGCGATAGCAAAGGTGCTGAAGTTTTGGCCTGGGTGAGCACTTATTCTCCAGAGTCATTTCCTCTTAGTCAATTTTCTAGACTTGTAAAGTACTCCGACTATCAATTGCTAAATAATAAAATCGTTGATGCTAGAGTTTTTTGGCCGAGAAAAGACAGGTGGGCTTCTGTAGTTCTCGGAGAGATTCTTGCGCAAGGTGACTCAGAAGTTTCAATAGGTAGCTTGCCTTTATCTAGAGCGCAGGCAGTATTCACTACCCCTGTCGCGAAATCAGCTATTTTTCATTCTAACGATGGTGTGGTTGAGACTTGCATCGATAGGTTGCGGCTTCTAGAAAAAGATAGGGGATTCGTAGATCGTACAGTTACCATTGACGAGCTAATCCCTATTTGGAAAAGAATAGGAGTTTTTTGGGATGATACCTACCCGATAAAAAAACTGATCGATTTGCTACCGCTTCCCAAGTCAAAAAATGATCTTTTTTCTTCTGGGATGGACTTGAGTCAGTATCCGAATTTATTAAGCGACTCAGCTGAAAAAAGGGTTTTGGAGTTTCGCAGGTTTATAAGAGAAATTCCAGCTGATTTAGCAGTAGATAGATTCAACCCGCTGGTGCCTGCTAGCCTTGCAATAGCTGCATTCTTCGTGGGACGAAGCACCTCTCATGTTTTTTTATTGAAAGAAATAAGCAAAGACTTTCCGACAGTTTTTGTATGGTTTGGCTTGGTTGCGGCGCTCATGGGGCCTACGTTCTGGGATGTCAATTGGTCTAGAGCTGCTAAGGGAATAGAAAAAGGATTTCATTCGAAGTTTGATTGGGTTGATCCATCGCAAGCCGATCTGTCTTGGGTTGAGTATTCTTGGTTAAGCAAGGTTTCAAAGAGTAGTGATCCTTTCGCAGATATACCAAAGCTTTTGCCAAAAGTTTTATCTCTAGAAGTCATTCCTGGTGCCGTATGTCAACTTCGATTGAGAGGGGGTTCGTTGGCGTCTCCTTCGCAGGAAACTGTACGTTCAACTGTGCAGGCGGCTAAATTAAAAGAGCTTGAAAGCGCGTTGGCTGAGTTTATTAGTTTGTCTGATCGCGCGAAAGAACGATTTGGGGTTGGCTTTGAAAAGGTTCCTGTTTATGAGATTCAGGATGGAAATGTTGGGCAGGTCTCGAAGGTGGCGAAAAAAAATAGGCGGTCAAGTACTTTAGCCAAGAAAAATACATGACTGAAAGCCCGCGTGATAGCGGGCTTTTGTTTTTATATCTAAGGGCAAAAAATTGAGGTTGAGTTTTTTTGTTTCATAAATAAATCTGTCCTCTTTGTTTTCTGTGTACTCAATTCGGCCAGGTAAGCCATGTCGTCACTGATGCACTAATTTTGGGCGTATATCTGTTAGCCGCTGATTAGCTAGGAGCTGAGATGGATATTAAAGAGTTTTGCGTCGCTAATGTATTCGACTTGAGCAAAAGTGGAGTGGCGTTGGGAGGCGGAAGTTTTGGAATGACAGATCTGAAAATTTCTCCAATTGAGTTTTTGACCTTGGCAGAAGAGGATTTCGAGCGGGGAGGAATGGCCGCGCTTGTGAATGCAACGACTAATGTGAAACGAGCCATTGTCGGACAGCTTGATCAGTTGCTGATCTCCTTTGGCTATCCATCACTTAGATGGAACGTGCCGAAGAAGATCGAGCGAGTAAGGGCGCTAGGGTTATTGGCACCCAGTTTGCTGCGTAAAGTTGTCGATATGCGAAATTTTCTTGAGCACGAGTACGCTACACCTGAGCTCAAAAACGTTGAAGAGGCGTTGGATATCGCGAGTCTCTTTGTGATGTCTGCTTCGGCAATGTTCATTCCTTTCGATGATGTTCTGGAGTTTTCACGATCTGAGCTCCCAGTGTCGGATAGCTCTGTCACACATCTTACGGCGGGGTTGAGTCGGGAGGATTCGGGCAGGGTTTTTTACACTGTTTACGCGTATGAACCTGGCGATTACGCCGGACATTGTGTTGGGCAATGCCAGATTCAATCAGGTCATGTCCTATTTGAGGCAATGGTGAAGCTTTCCGCATCGCTGATGCTTCGATACAAAGTAAACCAAGCACTCAGTGATTTCGAAGCTGCCTATGCCCGGTTATGAGTGCTCGCTATTTTTTAACCGGGGGAAAGGGCTTGACCCAGTTAAGGGGGAGAGCGGCGCAGCAAGACCCCGATAAACGCCAGTGTTTAAAAAGACATTTCCAGTCACTCTCTCAGGCTACATATCCTTGCGCCTTTGCCTACAGCTACGCCAGAATCCGCCGGCTTGTGCGCTTTGTACCTGGTCTTTATCGTCTACGTGTCGCTGGCAACCCAGCGACCGGGTTTAGCGACCCGACCAGGTATAAGTACAACGACGCTCCAGTTTGTCGCAGACGTTTGCGACGACGATATGGTGGCTGTGCGTGGGAGACCTTCGGGTCTGCCGGGTCTTATACCTCTCGGTTCGCTAACCCGCGTACAGCTGCCACCCTTATTTGTTTAGCGACAGGTGTTGGTGGTTCCACCAGGTATAAATTTGGAGCTCCACCATGATCAAACCAACACCCAATCCGCCAGAAACCGCCTCGGTTTCCCCCTACGAATCCATCGATTCCAAAAAACTCCACGAAGCCGCCGACCGCGCGCTCGACCATTACCTCTGTCCGCCCGGTTCCACTCCGCCGCCACGTAAAAAGCGCGGGATGTACGCCGTGACGGCGGACAACAAAACCGAAGAACTGCTGGTCGATGCCAGTGCAACACTCGCTTCGGCCAAAACCATCGCCCAGAACGTCTCCAGCCTGTTGCCGGCATCGCAGCGCCAGGCGCTGGCGGGGATCGCGCAGTTGATCATGCTCGGGGAGTTGGCGGTGAATCGGGCGTTGGATAATTTGCAATTGCCGGAGTGATGCGGGTGCCGGGATCACCTGATGATTGATCGGGTGTCCATTCTGGCGCCTTCGCGAGCAGGCTCGCTCCCACAGGGTTTTGTGCTGATTGCAGATGCTGTATACGACGCTGAAACCTTTGGGAGCAGTTGATTATTACCGTGCCGTTTTCATGTGGTTATTGAGTCGTTTCAGGACATTCGCGGGTCCATCGCGTCACGGTCATGTCATTGAATTGCTCACCGATGGTATCGACGCGTAGGCAAGTTCCTTTCTTCGCGTAGTACAAGATGCAGTGCGAGCTATCAAACGAGCAGGTGTCCAGTTCGAAAAACTTGCGTGTAGCCAGCTCTTTCTCCACGCCACTGTATTCATAGCCGTCGTTGCTATGCATCAGCGTCGGTTTCCATCCTTGTTTGACTAGCTTGGACTTGGCCGCAGCCAAACGCTCACCGGCGACGATGCCTGCTGGCCCGCGCTTGTCGTTTGGCGTCTGTGAGCCGTCGGCGAGCGCTGCGCTGATACCCATGCAATAAACTGCGACAAGTACGAGGGTTGAAGCCTTCATTGGACAGTTCTTCCGCAGATTTGTAGGTCGATAAAAAGTCCGGATACTCGGCGTAAGGTTGCGAAGGATAGTGATTCTTCTTGATTGGGCCTTCGGGAAGCGCCGCCCACCTTGTCGCTGCTTTAGGCATCGCGCCCGGAAAGTCACAGGCCTTGATCTTGTCAATCACGCCTAGCAAAAAAAGGGACTGATTTATTTCATAAAATAAATCAGTCCCTTTTTTTATCACTTTGTTGTCGATTTCTGGTTTCAATCCTTTTCAGGACATTTGAAGTTCCAAGAATAAATTTTCATGTCTTTGACTTCTTCGCCGACAGTTCCTACACCTAAACAATCTCCGTTCTTGATGTAGTTGAAGCTGCAGAAACGGACGCCCTCCGTGCAAGACTCGATTTCATTGAAACCTTGTCTTTGTAGGACGTTTTCAACCCCGAAGTCACCTGAGTAGGACGGATTCGGCTTCCAGCCATTTTTGATCAACGCTTTTCGGGCTTTCGAAAATGGCATTCCCTCTTTGATAGGAATGTCTGCTGCGCTAGAAAATAAACTGACGCAACATAAAAGGCTGATGGCTAATATTTTTAGTTTCATTTAACAGTACCGCCAAAGCCTTTATATATTTTTTCTACTTCGTCGTACTCAGTATAAGGTTGGCCAGAAGGCTTTCCATTGATTGGTCGATTTGCCAAGCCCGGCCCCATAGGCAACGCTTCCCATTTTTTTGATGCTTTTCCAACTGCAGTTTTTAAGTCGCCACCTGTCAGCGGTTCGATGGCACTCACGTTGCGCAGGAGTTCAACGGCAATCAAGTCCTGCGTTCCGGGGCTGAAGTCAGATAGCCCCATTGCTTTGATGGAGAGTTCCGACCAGGTGGCTTTCGTGATTTGGTACCTTCCAGAAGCTGTAGTTGAACCACCATAACCTGGTCCTGGGTGAGTAGACTCATCACTGAATGTCCACTTCCCGGATTTCCAGCCAGCTGCCCAACCATATCCGAATTTCGCGTGATAATCGCCACCCTCGACTTTTGCCAACGTATCCAGAAAGGCCTTCACATTTTTATTCTTTAAGAACTCCGCATTCTCGGCACGCCTCTTTTGTTGCTTTGCGTCTACGGATACAGCTTTAGGGCTGGAGTCTTTGACAGGCGTCACCGTTCTGGTAGCTACAGATGACATTTTTCGGCCGTTTTTGCTAATGACTTCAGCCATGAAGAAAACTTCCGTTATTTTCTTTGACGCTCGGCTGGCGGCGGTTTTGGAGAGTGGAAATAAAGAAGTTTATATTTTTGGCCATGGAGCCTTGTACACGGTAGTTTTCTTGAGTTTTATCTACATCCATTTTCAATCCTCCAAAAACAGTTGGATCGTTTCGGCGAGGTGCGAGCTAATTACGTGCGTATACCCCATTGAATCGCTGACACCGTGCTCAATGCTGCCGTCAGCTCGCTGAATGGCGTAATCAAGATTAGCTAGCGGCTCTCCTGACTCGTCATCAATAAGCCTGAACTTGTCGCTGAAGTGCACTGGCATCGGCAGCAGACCGCTGAAAGGAGCTGATACGACGGTGTCGCCAATAATGACCGTTCCGGATCCGCCGATAACCACGTTGCCGTGGCCACCGGTACTGTCTTTAGTCGCAGCATTCAGCCCATTGATGAAAACCGTAGCGCTGACGGCGCCCGTAATTGGGCTACCGCAGGCGGATTTGTCGGTCATTCGAGCGGCGGCAAGACCGTCGAAATTTACATTGGGCGAGCCGCTGACAATAGGGTTTGTGCCATGCCCCGGGAGCGGGCAATTGGTTGGATCTGTCACTCGCGCAGCAGGTTTGCCATTCATGAAATGTTCCTTTTCAAAGTTTCAGTTTTCCTTGACCGGAATGGAGTCGATATGGGGCGAGGGGTATCGGCTGCCAAAATAATGCGGGGGTGTCCAGCGTGTACGCGCGAAGAAAAGGGCATGTCCTTGGAGGGGAGCATAAAGTTTTACTGTCCATGTAAATGTGCTGCGCGCAGCATGCCCGAGGCAGGCGGCGCGCTCAATATTTACTTACAAATTATTGGTTGACTGCTGGATGTGGCCGCGAGGCAGGGCGAGCAGGGGGAATTCTTGGCAACAGGTGATGGGAGCGATTTTAGACGGCAGGACGCGATGAGGCGCGATAAACACCAACGTTTAAAAAGACATCTCCAGACACTCTCTCAGGCTACATATCCTTGCGCCTTTGCCTACAGCTACGCCAGAATCCGCCGGCTTGTGTGCCTTGGGGGGCGGGTTCTATTGTGGTGCGGTCGCTGACGAATCAGCGATCGGGTTTCGCAGCCCGGATTAATCAAGGCGCACAGCGCTCCGAATTGTTGTCATTCAAAATTTATGGCAACGGTACTTTATGGCGGTTGTGCGCGGGATACCTTCGGGTATGCCGGGTTCCTTGATTCCCGGTCTGCGAACCTGCGTACAGCTGCCACCTCTCTTCGTTTCGCAGCGAAATGTGGCGGCTCCAACAATCAAGGAGCTTCACCATGATCAAACCAACACCCAACCCGCCCGAATCTAACTGCACGTCTCCCTACGAATCCATCGATTCCAAAAAACTCCACGAAGCCGCCGACCGCGCGCTCGACCATTACCTCTGTCCGCCCGGCTCCACGCCGCCGCCACGTAAAACCCGTGGGATGTATGCGGTGACGGCGGACAACAAAAACGAAGAATTACTGATTGATGCCAGTGAAACGCTCGCTTCGGCGCAAATCATTGCGCAGAACGTCGCCAGTCTGGTGCCGGCGTCGCAGCGTCGGGCGCTGGCGGGGATTGCGCAGTTGATCATGCTCGGGGAGTTGGCGGTGAATCGGGCGCTGGATAATTTGCAGTTGCCGGAGTGATGCGGGGGGCGGGATCACTTGGTGATTAATCGGGTGTTCATTCTGGCGCCTTCGCGAGCAGGCTCGCTCCCACCTTTGAGCGTGTTCCAAGGTGGGAGTGCGCTGGCTCTCCAGTCGCGATAAGTTTCGAAACGATGAACATCCTCAGAAATCACAGCAAGGGTTTGCGAAGCCGTTTTTACGTACTCTGGGCCGAAAGCAGCCACCTATAGCTTGGCTAAATCCTACTTGCAAACCTTCAATCGCGTTCCATCAGTGCCACTGCTTTCACTGGTGTCAATCTCGCCGTTTCGGTCAATATGAATTTCCGTTGTCGGCCACTGGGGAGTAATGCTGATGCAACGGTTCTGGCCCTTTGCATTCCACCAGTCCAGACGCATGAAGAACTCATCGTCAGGAAAGATATGTCCCGCATCACCCGTTGTTTTTCCCGGCAGCAGTTCACCGCGAACGATGGTGTGCTGTGTGTTCAGGACGTAATTAATGTTCTTGGTGCCGTCTTTTGAGTAGTAAACGACAACTCGCGGTATAGCTATGTACCAGCACGCCACAGCACCAATTAGAAATAGCCCTATCCACCGGCCAATATGTCGTGGTCTATTTTCACTTGCAGACATGTATTTGAACCCCTGTACCCCAGTCAGCAATTGGCACCGCCAACACCTTGTCCATGATGATTTGTGCAGTGACACCGCCGTTCGGATATTCCTTGTAGAGTTCCATTCCGAGGATGATCGACACTCTATCAGGCGCATCGTCCCATGCTCGCATCCCTTCGACACCTTCTGTCCTTCGTGGGCCATCAAACCTCTTGGGGTCTTTGAGGAAGCGCCAACTGTCTGATCCTATTTGCTCAACTCCAGCGCCATCCAACTGCACGCTGTCAGAGAGTCCACCGGCTAAGCCGACGTACCCATAATGGATGTTCGACCAGATATCGTAGTAGAAGTCATACGGCCCCTGTTTATGCCAAGGTGCGCCAAATAGTTTGGCCAATTTGGGCTTGTGATCCCAATCCTGACCCTGTCCCACCTTATTCGTCCAGATGGCGAAAGCCTTCGCCTTTTTTCCAAGTGCCATGCTGTAAAACTGGGGGGCCTGCCCTAGGCGTAGGTAGAGCGGAAGCTCCATGAATTTCTTGGTTTCCGCCTCAGGATCGAAGCTGTTTAATTCTTTCATTTCCAAGACTGCTGGGTCATTGATATTGCGGTTCATCTCATCGGCGATGTAATTGGCCAGTTGCTCCATCATGTCAGGGTCTTTGCACGTAGTAGGTGCTTCCGGCACTGTCTTCGCTTCGGGTTTTTCGGCACTGGCTTGCGGATCTACCAAGGCATTCGCCGCCAGAGCTTTCTCTTTCAAATTTGGATCAGCGAGCAAGGTCGCCATCTTTTCATCGTCCACAGTCCCATCTGGGCGGAACGCTCCCAGTGCCATGAAGTTAATGATGGTTGCACCGCCAGCATCGCCCATGACAAAACCACCACCTACATCGCCTGAACCGGTGATGATGGTTCCACCATGGCTGGTAGGACTGCCAAGGTGGGCCATAGGACGGCCATTCACTTGAATCGATGAGAAACCTGTGGTGATTACAGCGCCACACCCACATGTATCACCAACGCGGGCGGAGCCCATAAAGTTGATATTTACGTCGCCACTGGCGGAGGCAATCGGGGTAGTGCCATGGCCGGGCAAAGGGCAGACATGTTTATCACCCAGTCGTGCAGAAGCAATCATGTATCGTCTTTGAATCGTTGCGAGGCGTGCCAGCTTATGGCTGCGGTAGTCTGACTTTACCGGGAAGCTCAAAAAATGGCTGCAAGACAAATCCTAAAAGCCTTGTTGAAAAATCTCCCTTTTCCGTGTCAGTTGTTTTCTATGACTGAGTTGTCTTGCGGGGTACGGCGACCTAGAAGACCTTGGCGATTATGGCTTTGGTTAAGGGCCTTATCGGTTATGGCTTTGGTGATTCTGGAGGCTGCGTGAGTGGACGCGGCCCTCACCCCAGCCCTCTCCCGGAGGGAGAGGGGGCCGACCGAGGTGTCTTGCGGGGTACGTCGACCTGGAAGATTCTGGCGATTATGGTTCGGTGAAGGAACGTAGCGATTATGGCTTTGGTGAAGGGCCTTCGAATTGGCTTTGTGAGCTTGGCGATTTTGGATTCAACGAAAGACGTTCAAGTCGGTGTAACTCTCGAATATCCCCCAATCAGTCCCCTCTACCTCTGGGCGGTCCGACGTTTCGGGAGGGCTAGGGTGAGGGGCTTTCCGTTCGGGACAACAAGGTCTCAAGCCTGGCTAACGGTGGCGCATCCTGGTTGCGGTCAAATACCTGAATACCAATCTTGAGCAACCGCCCATTTTCGGCTGCACCAATCACCTGCTCACACCGCAACAACAACCGCCCCTGATCACACTCAACGGCCTTCATGCCAACCGGCAACCGACCCTCAAGCCGCAACTCCGCCATCCGACTCTGCGCCGCAATCATCGCCACCGACCGATCCCGTAAAACCCCGCTACTCTGCGTCATCAACCCCGCCACCCGCACAGCCGCCGACATCGCCACGGCAATAATCGCCAGCGCCACCAGCACCTCAATCAACGTGAAACCTTCTTCCCGCGAACGCGCACGCATACATGGCCCAAAGCCAAAACCCAGCCCTCGACGCTAACCCGCGTCCTTGACGGCTTGACGACGAAAACACCCGAGGATTTTCAACATCACTGACATATCTTCTTGCAACACTGCGCGTCGAATCGAATCAAGCCAGGGTATGTCGAGATGGATATCGCACCTTTCAAATCGCTTCAGCAACCGTTGCGCACGCGGCGTGGGCAGCAGGGTTTTACCCTGATCGAGATCATGGTGGTCGTGGTGATTCTGGGGATTTTGGCGGCGATGGTGGTGCCCAAGGTGCTCGACCGGCCGGATCAGGCGCGGGCGACGGCGGCGAAGCAGGATATTGGTGGGTTGATGCAGGCGCTGAAGTTGTATCGCCTCGATCACGGCACTTATCCGAGCATGAACCAGGGGCTGAAGGTGTTGGTGGAGCGGCCGGCGGATGCGAAGAACAGCAATTGGCGCTCGTATCTGGAACGCTTGCCGAACGATCCGTGGGGGCGTCCTTATCAGTACCTCAACCCTGGCGCCAATGGCGAGATCGACATCTTTTCCCTCGGTGCCGACGGTCAGCCGGACGGCGACGGCGTGAATGCCGATATCGGTTCCTGGCAGCTGTAAGGCCGGCCATGAACAGCCGCTCGCCTGAGGGGGCGAAGCAACAGGGCATGGCGATTATCAGCGCGTTGTTGATTGCGGCCGTGGTGGCGGTGATTGCCGCGGGCATGTTGACGCGCCAGAGTGTGTCGACCCGTGCGCTGGAGGCGGATCAGCAGCGTGTGCAGGGGCGTTGGCTGGTGCTGGGTGGGTTGGAGATCAGCCGTCAGTTGCTGTGGGATGCACGTCAGCGCGATCCGTTGACCCGGCTCGATCAGCCGTGGGCGCAGCGTCTCTCCGCGCAGGGTTTTGAAGGGTGGCTGGAGGATGAACAGGGCAAGTTCAACTTGCGCAATCTGGTGGCCAATGAGCGGGTTGATGAGGCGCAGGTCGCGGCGTTTCAGCGCTTGTGCGAGTTGATCGGGGTCAGTGCCGGGTTGAGTCAGCGCATCAGTCAGCGGGTGATCGCTTCGTACCCGCGACTGCTGAATCCACAGATGGCCGAGGCGCCGAAAAGTGGTTTCGACAGTGGTCGCGCGACCTCGCCTAACGCTTCACACAAACCGCAGAATCCGACAATGCCGATGCTGCGCAGCATCGATGATTTGCGCAGTGTCGAAGGCGTGAATGAGGCGCTGATCGGCAAACTGGCGCCGTATCTGACGGTGATCCCCGCGACCACTTGGCTCAACGGCAATACTGCAACCGCGCCGGTGTTGGCCGCGTATGTTCCGGGGCTGTCGCTGGAGCGCGCCAATGCACTGATCGCCGAGCGTGATGCCGGACGCTGGTTTATCAACCGTGGCGATTTTGTTAACCGCTTGCGCATGCCGCAACTGGAGCTGACCAGCGTCAAGGTCGGCATCACCAGTGACTGGTTTCGCCTGCGCGGCGAGGCGCGGCGCGATCAGCGGCGGGTCAGTCTTGAGGCGTTGCTGCATCGCAGCCAGGACCGCTTGCCGCAGGTGATTTGGTCGCGGGTGGGCGTATGAGCCAGTTGAAAGTGGCGTTGCCGCCGTTGGCGGAACTGGATCTGCACAGTCAATTGCACTGCGCCTGGCTGGATCGTCAGGGCCAGGTCACGCGGGAAGAACGCCACAGTCTGAGCCAGTTGAGTCAGCTGTCGAAACTGCCGCCGCTGGTGTGTTTTCTGCACCCGGCTGACAGCCTGTTGGCGAGTCTCGATTTACCGCCGCTGCCCGCCAACAAGATTGTCGCGGCGGTGCAGTGTGCGGCGCAGGCCTTGATGCTCGGCGACAGCAGTGAGATGCACATCGCGCACAGCGCGCGGGACGAGGCCGGGCAGGTGCAGATCGCTTGGGCGCCTCGGCAGCGCTTGTTGGGTTTTGCTCAGTTGCTGAAAAGTGCTGGGCTGAACCTGCGCGGTCTCTACCCGGCGCCGTTTAGTTTGCCGGTGTTGCCGGGCACCGTTGCTTGCGTGCAGGACGGGCATCTGTTGTTGCGCGATAGCGTGCAAGCGGCGCGGGTGCAGCCGTTGTTTGATGACAGCCTCGACGGTGTGGTGTGGGAACCGGGCATCACTTTGCATTGGATCGGTGAGCAACCGCCGCCGGGCGCCGAGTTGCCGATGACCGATGCGCAGCGCTGGACCGGGCCGCTACCGGGTTGGGGGCTGCATGGCGCGGTCCAGCAGCAACAAACCGAGCATCGCGGCTGGGGCAGGGCGATCGCCCTGTCAGCGTTGGCCGTGGCGGTGTGGGTGATCGGTTTGAACCTGTATGCCGCTCGCGAGGCCGGGCAGGGTCAGCGGTTGAAAACCCAAATGAATCTGCGGGTAAAGCAGGCCTTCCCCGAGTTGCCGGTGATTCTCAACCCGTTGCAGCAGGCGCGTCAGCAATTGGCGGCGCGGCAGAAGGGCGCGGCGGATGATCCGGCGCAGACGTTCAATCGTCTGGTGTTGCAGGCCGGCAGCGGCATGCCGTCGATGGCCGGCAGTGTCGAGCGGCTGACGTTTGTCGACGGCGCGTTGCAGTTGAGTCTGCTGAGTGAAGCCCGTCGCGGCGGCAATGATCAGGAGTGGCAAAGCACCTTGGCCCAGGCCGGTATCAGCGTCACGGCAGACGACGAGGGTTGGACCTTGCGTCCGGCCAGCGAAGCCCCCCCAAGCGACAGCGATGACAGCGGCGGAGCAGAAGCAGATGAATAAGGCCTCGCTCGCGCTCTATTGCGCCAAGTGGCAACGCTTCAACGCTCAGGTGCAGGCGCGTTGGCAGCCGTTGGCGCTGCGCGAAAAACGCATGGTCGCTGGGATGGCCATCGCGCTGATCGGCCTGCTGCTGTGGGTTGCGCTGATCCAGCCGCCGCTGAAGAAAATCGCCTATTGGCAAACCGAGACGCCAAAGCTGCGCGCCCAGACCGAAGCGCTGGAAGTGCTGCTGCGCGAAGTCAGCGTGCGCCCGGACGGGCAAAGCGTGGCGCAGTCGCTGGAGCAGACCCTGCAGGCCAGTGGTTTGGCGGGGCATTACCAATTACAGGAGGCACAGGGCGCCTGGTTGTTGACCTTCGACGCGGCGCCGGCCGACGCCGTGCTCGACTGGCTGTTGAGCAACCCGGCACAACTTTCTCTGCAAGTGGTCGAGGCCCGTTTGCAACGCGCGGACAACCCCTCGACCGAAGTCACTGCCGGCACTTTGTCAGGCACCGTTCGCATGGATCAGGCGCTGGGCGCTAAGGAAGCTTCATGAAGGGGTCAGGATCCAAACCGGCACGGCTGGCGTTGCCGATGTTGCTGATGGCGTTGAGCGCGTGCAGCAACACCAATGCGCCACAAAACCAACCGCCGCTGCTGGTCGACAGTGAACTCGGTCGGCCATTGGCCAATACCCAGCGCAGCGGCGATGCGGTGGCCGATCGCGAACGGGCGCAAGCACAGGCGCGGCCAGCGCCCAAGCAACTGCACAACATCAGCAAAAGCGCACGTACGGGCGCCGTTGCACCGAGCAGCGCGGCGCTGGGCAATCCCCTGGGCGATCAACCGGTGACGCTGAATTTCGTCGATGCCGATATTCAAGCGGTGGTGCGTTCATTGTCGCGTTCCAGCGGCCGGCAGTTTCTGGTCGATCCACGGGTCAAGGGCACTCTGACGTTGGTCTCGGAAGGTCAGGTCCCGGCGAAGCAGGCGTACGACATGCTGCTGGCGTCGTTGCGCATGCAGGGTTTCAGCGTGGTCGATGTCGGCGGCGTGGCGCATGTGGTGCCGGAAGCTGATGCCAAATTGCTTGGCGGGCCGGTTTACAGCGCCGACCAGCCTGCGGGCAACGGCATGCTCACGCGCACGTTTCGGCTGCAATACGAGAACGCGGTGAACCTGATTCCGGTGCTGCGTCCGATCGTGTCGCCGAACAACCCGATCAACGCGTATCCGGGCAACAACACCATTGTCGTCACCGATTACGCCGATAACCTCAACCGTGTGGCGCAGTTGATTGCCAGCATCGATTCGCCCAGTGCGATCGATACCGATGTGGTGCAGATCCAGAACGGCATCGCTGCCGACATCGCGCCGATGGTCGCCGAGCTGCTGGATGCGCCAGGCAATGATCCGACGCAGAAAATAGCGGTGATCGGTGATCCGCGTTCCAACACCATCATCATTCGCTCTGGCAGCCCGGAGCGTACGGAACTGGCGCGTAACCTGATCTACAAACTGGATAACGCGCAGAGCAATCCGAGCAATCTGCACGTGGTTTATCTGCGTAACGCGCAGGCGGCGAAACTGGCGCAGGCGTTGCGTGGGTTGCTCACTGGCGAAAGCGATAGCGGCACCAGCGACAGTGCGCGTTCGGTGCTCAGTGCGATGGGTGCAAGTACTGGCGGCAGCGCTGGGCAGAACGGCCAGAGCGGTACGCAAACCAGCGGCACAACAACGACCAACAGCAGCGGCAGCACGGGCGGCAGTTACGCTCAGGGCAGCAGTGGCAGCGCAACTGGCAGTGGCGGTGCGCAAAGCAGCGAGCAGAACGTCGCCTTCAGTGCTGGCGGAGTGACCATTCAGGCTGACGCCACCACCAACACCCTGCTGATTTCTGCGCCGGAGCCGGTGTATCGCAACCTGCGCGAAGTCATCGATCTGCTCGACCAACGCCGCGCGCAAGTGGTCATCGAAAGCCTGATCGTCGAAGTCGGCGAGGACGATGCCAGTGAGTTCGGCGTGCAATGGCAGACCGGCAATCTCGGTGGCAACGGCGTGATCGGCGGCGCGAATCTGGGTGGTTCGGGGATCAACGTCAACGGCAAGACTAGCATCGACGTGCTGCCGCAAGGTTTGAACCTGGGCTACGTCAACGGCACCGTGGACATTCCCGGTATCGGCAAGATTCTTGACCTCAAAGTGCTGGCCCGGGCGTTGAAGAGCAAGGGCGGCACCAACGTGTTGTCGACGCCAAACCTGCTGACCCTCGACAACGAAGCGGCGAGTATTTTTGTCGGCCAGACCATTCCGTTTGTCAGCGGCAGTTATGTGACTGGCGGTGGCGGCACCAGCAATAACCCGTTCCAGACCGTGACCCGTGAAGAGGTCGGTTTGAAGCTCAATGTGCGCCCGCAGATTTCCGAGGGCGGTACGGTGAAGCTCGATATCTATCAGGAAGTCAGCAGCATTGATGAGCGGGCTTCGGCCAGTGCCAATTCGGCGGGAATTGTCACCAACAAACGTGCAATCGACACCAGTATTTTGCTCGACGACGGCCAGATCATGGTCCTTGGCGGGTTGCTGCAGGACGGTTACAGCCAGAGCAATGACGCGGTGCCTTGGCTGGGCAGTCTGCCGGGGATCGGCGCGCTGTTTCGCAATGAACGCCGGGCGATCACCAAGACCAATCTGATGGTGTTCCTGCGCCCGTACATCATCCGCGACAGCGAAGCGGGGCGCAGCATCACCCTCAACCGCTACGACTTTATGCGTCGCGCTCAGGGTGGTTTGCAGCCGGAACGCAGCTGGGCGATGCCGGACATGCAGGCGCCGCAGTTGCCGACGGCAGCGCAGGGTGTGCCTGCGGTGTTACCGAGCTCCGGCCCACGCGCAACCATCAAAGCGGTGCCCATCCAATGACGCCGACATCGCCCCTTGATCTGGAAAACCGACGTGTAGGAGCTGCCGAAGGCTGCGATCTTTTGATCTTGCTCTTCGACGGACCCACGCGGCCAAAGATCAAAAGATCGCAGCCTTCGGCAGCTCCTACAGGGATTGGCGAGGGTTTGAGATGAGTGTGTTGCCTTACGCCTGGGCCAAGGCGCAGCGCATTCTGTTGTGCGATGGCGTGCTGACGGTGTGCCCGTCGACGCCGGGCTGGTCGATCAGCGAGGCGCGGCGGCAGTTTGGTGCGACCACGATTCAGCGGGTGCGTGATGATGAGCTGGATGGTTTGCTAGCAGCCGCTTATGCCGACACTGGTAGTGCAGCGGCGGTGGTTGGGGCTGCGGAAAACGAAGTCGACCTCGACCGCCTGATGCAGGACATGCCGGAAATCACCGACTTGCTCGACACTCAGGACGGCGCGCCGGTGATCCGCATGATCAACGCACTGCTGACCCAAGCAGCGCGCGATGAAGCCAGCGATATCCACATCGAACCCTTCGAAAGCCATTCCGTGGTGCGCTACCGCGTCGACGGCACGCTGCGCGATGTGGTATCGCCGCGCAAGGCGTTGCACGGTGCGCTGGTGTCGCGGATCAAGATCATGGCGCAACTCGACATCGCCGAAAAACGCCTGCCGCAGGACGGTCGCATCGCCTTGCGCGTGGCCGGGCGGCCGATCGATATTCGTGTTTCCACCGTGCCGACCGGGCATGGCGAAAGGGTGGTGATGCGTCTGCTCGACAAACAGGCCGGGCGTCTGCATCTGGAAACGCTGGGCATGGACGCGCAGGTGTTGGCCAAACTTGATCACCTGATTCGCCAGCCCCACGGCATTGTGCTGGTCACCGGCCCCACCGGCAGCGGCAAGACCACCAGCCTTTACGCCGCACTGGCGCGACTCGATGCGAGCACCAGCAACATCCTCACCGTCGAGGATCCGGTGGAATACGACTTGCCGGGGATCAGCCAGATTCAGGTGAATGCCAAGATCGACATGACTTTTGCCTTGGCGCTGCGAGCGATCCTGCGCCAGGACCCGGACATCATCATGATCGGCGAAATCCGCGATCTGGAAACCGCGCAAATCGCCGTGCAGGCTTCGTTGACCGGTCACCTGGTGCTGGCAACCTTGCACACCAACGACGCGGTGTCGGCGGTCAACCGCTTGATCGACATGGGCGTCGAGCCGTTTCTGTTGGCGTCTTCAATGCTCGGCGTTTTGGCGCAGCGCTTGGTGCGGCGCCTGTGCAATCAGTGCAAGCAAGAAGACCCAACGGCACCGGGCACTTGGCGCCCGGTCGGCTGCCCAGCGTGCAATCAAACCGGCTACAGCGGCCGCACCGGTATTCACGAATTATTCTGCATCGACGACGACATCCGCACCCTGATTCACCAAGGGGCAGGGGAGCAGGCCTTGCGCGCATCAGCGGCGAAAGCCGGGATGTTCAGCCTGCGTGAGGACGGTGAGCGCTGGATCCGCAGCGGCGCCACCGCCCCTGAAGAAATCCTCCGTGTGACACGGGACGCCTGATGAATCGCTATCGTTTTGAAGCCGCCGATGCCACCGGCAAGATTGAATCCGGGCACCTTGAGGCGGACAGCCAAGGCGCTGCGTTCAGTGTTTTGCGTGGGCGCGGATTGACCGCGTTGTCGGTGCACAAGGAAAGCAACGTTGCCCAGCACGGCGGCGGTGGATTGTTCAGCGCCAAACTTTCGGACAACGATCTGGCCTGGGCCACGCGGCAATTGGCGAGTTTGCTTGGCGCGAGCCTGCCGTTGGAGGCCGCCCTTAGCGCGACGGTAGAGCAGGCGGAGAAAAAACACATCGCCCATACGCTCAGTGCCGTTCGTGCGGATGTGCGCAGTGGCATGCGTCTGGCGGAATCGCTGGCAGCGCGGCCACGGGATTTTCCCGAGATTTATCGCGCATTGATTGCGGCGGGCGAGGAATCGGGTGATCTGGCGCAGGTCATGGAACGGCTGGCCGACTACATCGAGGAGCGCAACAACCTGCGCGGCAAGATTCTCACCGCGTTCATCTATCCGGGCGTGGTTGGACTGGTCTCGATCGGCATCGTGATTTTCTTGCTCAGTTATGTGGTGCCGCAGGTGGTCAGCGCGTTTTCTCAGGCGCGGCAGGACTTGCCGGGACTGACGTTGGCGATGCTCAACGCCAGTGATTTCATAAGAGCGTGGGGCTGGTTGTGTGCGGCGATCATCGCAGGCGCGTTCTGGAGCTGGCGCCTGTATCTGCGCAATCCAGCGGCACGTTTGAGTTGGCATCATCGTGTGCTGAAATTGCCGCTGTTCGGGCGCTTCATCCTCGGTCTGAACACCGCGCGTTTTGCCTCGACGTTGGCGATTCTCGGCGGCGCCGGGGTGCCGTTGTTGCGTGCGCTGGAGGCGGCGCGGCAGACCTTGTCCAATGATCGCTTGAGTTTGAGCGTGACTGAGGCTACGGCCAAGGTACGTGAGGGTGTGAACCTGGCGGCGGCGTTGCGGGTGGAGAATGTGTTTCCGCCGGTGCTGATTCACCTGATTGCCAGCGGCGAGAAAACCGGGTCATTGCCACCGATGCTCGAGCGGGCGGCGCAAACCCTGTCCCGCGATATCGAACGCCGGGCGATGGGCATGACGGCGCTGCTTGAGCCGCTGATGATTGTGGTGATGGGCGGGGTGGTGCTGGTGATTGTGATGGCGGTGTTGTTGCCGATTATTGAGATCAATCAACTGGTCCAGTAGTGGTGTTGTTGCGCAGGGCCTCATCGCGAGCAGGCTCACTCCTACAGGGGTACGCATTTCAAATGTAGGAGTGAGCCTGCTCGCGAAGGGGCCAGTCAGGGCAACAAATAATCCAATCTTTTTTCCAGGGCTTCAGCATCACCCGACCCTCAAAAGAACCATCCTCGGGTTCTCCTTTCTGTCATCTGCAACCACCCGCCAACGGCTCCAGCCCGATTCCGCCAAACCCCTGATCCAGACCCTTCGCCGGCCCCAACAAACACCCGAGAAAATCCCTTCGGAAACGCCTCACAGCTCCCGAGGTTTTTTCCTTTATCTGTCACCGGAACCTGCGAATTTCTCAGTGCGACTTCACCACGGCCAACGCCAGCGAGGGCCCGGTGAGTCTTCCCAGTGTCATGCAAGCAACCCCGAAAACCTGTGTTCACAAACCAGTTGAAAAGGAGATTCTTCATGTTCAAGCGCACTCTGATCGCCGCCTCTCTGACCGTCGCCGCTCTGGCTTCCGCGCAAGCCATGGCCGTTACCGGTGGTGGTGCAACGCTGCCTGCCGCTCTGTACAAAGGTTCTGCCGACAGCATCCTGCCAGCCAACTTCTCCTACGCCGCCATCGGTAGCGGCGGTGGCAAGACTGCTTTCCTGAAGAACAACCCTGCTGGCTTCGGCACCACCGGCACCGTGCACTTCGCCGGTAGCGACTCGATCCTCAGCGCTTCGGAACTCAGCACCTACACCACCGAATTCGGTGCTTCGTACGGCCCGCTGATCCAACTGCCTTCGGTGGCCACTTCGGTTGCCATCCCGTACAAAAAGGCCGGCCAGACTGCTCTGAACCTGACCAGCGCTCAGCTGTGCGATGCCTTCTCCGGCGCTAAAACCACTTGGGGCGCTTTGCTGGGCACTGCTGACACCACCCCGATCCGCGTTGTTTATCGCAACGTTTCCAGCGGCACTTCGGAAATCCTCAGCCGTCACTTGAACTCGGTCTGCCCGACCCAGTTCGCCACCAACTCCACCTTCACCAATGCTCGTCTGCCAGCCGGTTCGGCACTGCCGTCGAACTGGGTCGGCGTCGCTAACACTTCCGACGTCGCCACTACCGTGAACGCGGTTGACGGTTCGATCGGTTATGTCGGTCCGGACGGTGTTGACGCTACCAGCAACGCTGTTGTGGCTCGCGTCAACGGTGTTCAGCCTACTTCGCTGAACGTGACTCTGGCACTGTCGTCGGTGTCGGCTCCTTCGACTCCAGCCCAGGCTGCCAACCCTGCCAACTGGTCGCCAGTGGTGGCTAACCCGGCATTGGGTTACAAACTCGCTGCCTACACCAACTTCATCTTCGGTCAGTGCTACAAGGACGCAGCCGTGGCCGCTTCCGTGAAGGCCTTCCTGACCACTCACTACAGCATCCCGGGCAACAACACCGCGACTCAGGCGCACAAGTTCGTCGCCGTGCCTGATTCGTGGAAAAACGCTGTAACCGCCAACTTCATCACCAACACGTCGGGCAACAACCTGGACATCAACAACACCACCGTGTGCAACACCATCGGTCGTCCTTTGTAAGTCGGTTGGTTCAGTCAGCGGTATGAATGGCAGCCCCTCGGGGCTGCCATTTTTTTTGCCCTCGTGCGGAGGGCACTTGATAAGGAGGTGGAGTATGTTGAAGCAGCGAATGATGGTCGCGGTGTTATCAGGCGTAGCACTGGTGTCGAGTTCGGCAGGGGCCGTTACCGGGGGCGGCGCAACCATCCCGGCCAAGCTTTACAAAGGGGCATCTGACAGTATTTTTCCTGCCAGTTTCAGCTATGCAGCGACGGGAAGCGGTATTGGTAAATCTGCATTTCTAACCAACAACGCGGCACAATTCGGGACGACCGGGACGGTACATTTTGCGGCGAGCGAGTCGATTCTCACCGCTACTGAAATTGCAACTTACAACGCTTCCCTCGCTTCTGCCTATGGGCCTTTGATACAGATTCCGTCGGTGGTTACCCCGGTGGTCATTGTTTATAAAAAGGCAGGTCAAACCGCTCTGAATCTGACCTCGGCGCAACTGTGCGACGCGATGTCCGGCGCTGCTACCACTTGGGGAGCGCTTCTGGGCACGAGTGACAGCACTCCAATCCGGCTTGTTTACCCCAGCTATTCGAGTGGCGGCACTGAAGTACTCAGTCGTCATTTGAACGCGGTCTGCCCGATCCGGTTTTCGACCAACGCTATTTTCACCAGTGCGCGCATCAATGCGGGTTCCTCGATACCTTCAAACTGGGTAAGTGTCGGCGCGGATGGCGATGTCAATGCGATGGTCAACAGTGTTGATGGTTCCATCGGCTATCTGGGGCCAGATGGTCTGGATGTGAAGAACAATGCCGTAGTCGCTCGGATCAACGGCGTTCTGCCCACACTCGCTGATTCGACTTTGGCACTGGTGCCTGTTTTGCATCCGCCAACCAGAGTTGTTGAACCGTCAGCCTGGGGGCAAGTGATTGCCAAACCCAGCAGCGGTTACTCGATTTCCGCGACGTCCAACCTGATTTTCTCTCAGTGTTACAAGGATGCCGCGGTCGCCAGCGAGATCAAGAGTTTTCTCAGCAAGCACTACAGCTACCCGGGAAATGTGCCTTCCAACCGTGCTCATGGTTTCGTGGGTATGGCGGACAAAATGAGAGAGGCGGTGATCGCCAACTTTGTTACGAATACTTCGGGCGAAAACCTCGATATCAACAACCCGTCCATTTGTAACGGTATCGGTCGACCTCTTTGAAATACGCCTTCGTTGAGCCAATGGCAGCTGCGTTCGCCACTGCCATTTTCGGTTCTGGCACTCAGCCATCGTGCTCGCAATTACTCCCCTAACATGAAGTTTGTGTGACATCCGTTCGGTCGCGGCCCTCGCCAACGGCCTATGTCGTAACAGCAGGTTTTTGCAGGCCTGCGGCAGCTTTGGCCACCCAAGTGTGGCAATCAAAAAAGGATCTCGTAGTGATGCTCGCTCGCCCATCCCGTCGTCGTACCCGTGTTCTGTCCTCCAGGCGTGAAGCTGTGGAGCCGACGCTGTGGCTGCTCAAGCCGTTGGCGCACGCCGTGGCGTTGTGTCTGGTGGCGGGCAGTGCGCAGGCGCAGACGGCGTTCAGTTCGAGCTGGTTTGCTGCCAAGGGCGCAGCGCAGCAAGCCGCGGCGGCGCGTCCGAGCATGGGCGGCTTGCCGGGGATGACACCGCCGCTGGCTCAACAGCAAAAGGCCAATCAGCAGTTGCAGCGTTCGATCCAGACGTTGAACAACACCGTTGCCGCGATTGCCGCGCAACAAGCGGCGCAGGCGGCCGGGCGTGCTGCCGCCTTGGGCACGGTGCAGTTTGTGCCGGACGGTCTGGGTGAGGGCGGTTTGAAAGTCGATAACAGCCTGGCTCAGGGTTGGCAGAACGCCAAGGGCCCACAGCAGACTCAGGCTGACGGCAAGACCACCGTGAAGATCGAGCAGACCGCCGACAAGGCGATCCTCAACTGGGAAACCTTCAACGTCGGGCGCAACACCACGGTCGAATTCGCTCAACAAGCGAACTGGGCCGTGCTCAACCGGGTCAACGACCCGAGTGCGCGCGCCAGTCAGATTCAGGGGCAGATCAAGGGCGCCGGCACGGTGATGCTGGTCAACCGCAACGGCATCGTTTTCAGCGGCAGCAGCCAGGTCAACGTGCGCAACCTGGTGGCGGCGGCGGCCAATATCACCGATATCCAGTTCCGCGACCGTGGGCTGTATTTCGACAGCACCGGCACTCAGCCGACGTTCACCGACGCGGCTGGCAAGGTGTTGGTGGAGCGCGGCGCGTCCATCGAGACGCACAAACCGGCGGTGTCCACCGATGCCGGTGGCTATGCGTTACTGCTGGGCAACGAAGTGCAGAACGACGGCAGCATCAGTACCGCCAAAGGGCAGACGGTGCTGGCTGCTGGTGATCGCTTTTACATTCGCAAAGGCTCGGGCACTGAGGGTAATACCTTTTCGACGACGTTTGGCAGTGAGGTCACGCCGGGCTTCAAGGCCGGGGCCGTTGCCGGCAAAGTCACCAACAACGGGCTGATTCAGTCCGCCACCGGCGACATCACCCTGGCCGGTCATGAAGTGGTGCAGAACGGTGTTTTGCTCGCCAGCACTTCGGTGTCCACGCGCGGCACGATTCATTTGCTCAACCCGAGCACTGACAGCACCGGCAGCGTCACGCTGGGGCAGGGCAGCGCCACGGCAATCATGCTCGACAGCAGCGACCTCACGGCGCTCGACAGTCAACGTGACGCCGCGCTGACCGGCGTCAACGCCAACAACCGCATCCGTGGCGATCAATCGCGCATCGAGATCCAGAGCGGCGGCAGCGTCGAGTTCCAGAACGGCTCGATTACCTTGGCCACCGGCGGCCAGGTCGCGGTCAGTGCGCAACGTCGCAGTCTGGTCCGTGATGGCGCGATGATCGATGTGTCCGGCGCCCTTGGCGTCAAGGTCGCGATGGAAAACAACAACATCAAGATCAACGTGCAGGGCAACGAACAGCGCGACGCGTCGATCAACCGCGAGAAGGGCGCGCTCAACAGCAACGACGTCTGGGTCGATGTCCGCGAATTGGTCTACGTGCCGGCCGGCACCAACGGCTATGCCACGGATCGCTGGTACACGGCGGGTGGCTTGCTGGAAGTGGGCGGCTACCTCGGCACCCAGGGCCACAGCATCGGCGAGTGGATGGCGCAGGGCGGTACGGTGAGTTTCGCCGGTAACGACGTGGTCACCGAGAAGGGGTCGCTGATCAATCTGTCTGGCGGCACGCTGGATGTGCAGAGCGGCCAGATTCGCCAGAGCTGGCTGCGCGGTGCCGACGGAAAACTTCACGAAGTCTCGCGCGCGCCGGGGGATCTGCTCTACACCGGGTTGTACAAAGGCTATGAGGACAGCAGCGAACGCTGGGGCCAGACGAGCTATTTCTACAACCCGCTGATTGCCCCGCGCTCACGTTATGAGTCGGGTTACACCGTCGGCCGTGACGCCGGGCAACTGGTGATTGCCACCGCCAACGCTGTGCTCGATGGGCAGATGATTGGCGAGGTGTATCAGGGCGAACGGCAGAATCAGGCGCCGAAACCGGTGCTCGACGGCTATGAACAAAGTCAGACAGCACTGGCGCGGCGTGCGCAATTGATCGTCGGCAGTTACGAGCCGACCTACGTCGCAGCGGCGAGTGGCTTGTTGTATACGCTCAATCCGATGCTGGACCAGGTGCAAATGGGCGGCGAACGTCCGCTTGCCGGCAGTGATCTGGACCTGGCCGGGGCGGTGTCCGATGCACGCAAGGGCAAGTTGTTTCTCGATAACGATCAACTCAATGGTTTGCGCCTCGGTGCGCTCAAAGTGGCGGCCAAGGATCAGGTCGTCGTCGACGGCGCACTGACGGTCGATAACGGTGGCGACATCACCCTGTATGCCCCGGATGTTCAGATCGGCGCTGACCTGACTGCGCGTGGCGGTAGCCTGCGCCTGGGCAACGTGCTCAATCAATTCCTCTCCAGCGATACCGCCGACACTCGGCTCACGGCCAAGGCCGACAAGGCGACGCAGGTCAATGTGGCCGACGGTGTGCGACTCGATACGCGTGGCGTGTGGAGCAACTTGCGCACAAACCCGGACGATGGCGCGAACCTCGCGTACTTGAATGGCGGCCTGGTATCGGTCCGCAGCAGTGGCGATATCGATATCGGCGCGGGCAGTCTGCTCGATGTGTCCTCCGGCGGCGCTGTGCTGGCCAACGGCAAGACCCGTGGTGGCAAGGGCGGCGACTTGACGCTGGAATCCAGTGCGATTTGGGCGCCCGGTAAAACCCATCTCGACCTTGCGGGTGAGTTGCGTGGCTACGGCGTTACGGGTGGCGGCACGCTGACGGTGCAGGCCAACAAGATCCTCGTTGGCCAGACCGACCAGGCATTGGCCGACAACACCCTGCAACTGTCCGGCGATCTGTTCAGCAAGGGTTTTTCCGCCTACAACCTGATCGGCCTGAGCGGGCTGGATGTCGCCGAAGGCACCGCGATTGACGTCACCCTGCCGGTGTTCCGGTTTGGTGATGCCGCGCCGAATCAGGTCAGTGGTGTCGATCCGCAAACGGCGCTTGAGTTGTGGACGCCGACGCTGTTCCAGGAAAACCCGACCAAGGGCCTGCTGACCCAACGCGCCGGCGCCAGCCTGACGCTGCAGGGTGGCGCCAGCCTGATCGGCTTGATCGATGCCGCCAACAGCCCGTTGACCCTGGGCCGTGGTTCGCGCATCAGTGTCGATCCGGGGCAGAGCATCAAGCTGCGCGGGGCGGGGCAGATCACGGTCGAAGGTGAACTGAATGCCTGGGGCGGGACGATTGATATTCGTCAGCAACAGTTTGGCGCGATCAACCCGGGCACCTCCAATCAAGTGGCGGATTCGACTGCGCACAACCGTTCGATCTGGATCGGCGAGCAGGCCGTACTGGATGTCGCCGGACGCGCCAATACGGCCATTGATGTCCTCGGGCGCACCTACGGTCAGGTCGGCAAGGGCGGCAGCATCATCATCGGCGGCGAAATAGACACGAAACTGGCGACGGCCACAGCGGCTGATGCCTATGTCATCGTGCGTCAGGGGGCTCGACTCGATGCGTCCGGCACCGAAGCTGTTGTCGATATCGCCGGTCAGGGGCCGACCCGCGTCGCAACCGATGGCGGGCGCATAAGCCTGAGTGCCTACAACGGCGTGTTCGTGGAGGGCAGCTTGCGTGCGGCGGCCGGAGGTGTCGGCGCTGCCGGTGGGCGTCTGGAGCTGGCGCTTGAGGTCCCGTTGTACTTGGATTCGGCAAGCAATGCGGTGCGCGCGCCGAGGGAAATCATTATCGGCCAAGGCTCTGGGGACCAGAGGCTGTCCGCCAACCTGCGGCCGGGCGATGGCGACGATAGTTTGCGCTACGGCCAGACGCGCCTGAGTGCGGATGAGTTGATGGCCGGCGGTTTCGACAACCTGAGTCTGCTGAGCAACGGCTTGCTGTCGTTTGACGGTGACGTCAATTTGCACATGAACCAGAGCCTCAATCTGTATGCCGGGGCGCTCTCGCTGGCAGAAAATTCCACTGATGCGGCACGTATCGATTTGCGCGCGCCGTACCTGCGCCTGTCCGGTGTCGGTACTTACTTTGAAGCGCCCACCATGACGCGGCCACGGTTGACCCTCAATCCCACGAACCGATTGTCGCAGGCCACGTTCAATGCCTCGGCGAACCTGCTGGATGTCGGCAACGGGCTGTCGTTCGGTACGCAGGGGGCGATCTTGCAACAGCAAGGACCTGCCGTTGCATACAGCCGCCGGGCATTCGGCCTGGTGTCGCTCGACAGCATCGGTGACCTGCGTTTCCTCGCGCCCAATGACCGTGCCGAAAAAACCCGCCTGTGGACCCCGGGAGACTTGAATCTCGGTGCGGCGCAAATCTACCCCGCCACGGGCGTGCAGGCTGACGTCCGCGCCGGCTATCAGGGCGCCGACCGGGCGAACGAACACACCCTGCGGATCAGCGGTCGCGGCGCGGCACCTGCGGCGGTGCCTTACTCGGTATTCGGCAGTTTGAGCCTGACCGCAGGCACCATCGAGCAGGGCGGGGTGATCCGTGCACCGTTGGGCCTGATTACCCTGGGTGACGATGTTCTGACCGCCACACGTGAGGTGCGCCTGTTGCCGGGCAGCATGACGTCGGTCAGCGCCGCCGGGCTGGTCATGCCTTACGGTGGCACCACCGACGGCATCGACTATCGCTACAACGACAAGTCGGTCATCTTGAATGGCATCACTGGCCAAACCAATGGCGTGGTCGTCAACTCGCAATACATCGATGTACAGGGCGGTGCGACTCTTGATCTGTCCGGTGGCGGTGATCTTCGCGGCGCCGGTTTCGTTTCAGGGCGCGGCGGCTCCACCGATGCCCGTCTCAATCCGTTGGTGCGCAATGCCGCTGACGGCACCTTCAGCTTGCCAGGGCTTGCGAGCAATCCGGTGTACGCCATCGTGCCGGGCAATCAGAGCGTGTATGCGCCGGTGGTGGCAGAGGCCGCTGCGGCAGATCCGCGGGTCGGCCAGCAGATCACCCTTGGCGCCGGCGTGCCCGGTCTGGCAGCCGGTACTTACACCTTGCTGCCCTCCAATTTTGCCCTGTTGCCGGGGGCATTCCGAGTGGAAGTCAATGCTCAGGCGACGCCGAGCGGGACGACGCCTGCGCTACAACTGCGCAACGGTTCCTGGACCAGCAGCGGGCAGATGTCGATTGCCAATACCGCTTTGCGTGACAGCCTCGCCAGTCAGGTGATCCTGACGTCTGCCGATATGTTGCGCCGCTACTCGCAATACAACGAAACCAGCTTGACCCAGTTCATCTACAGCGATGCCGCGCGACGGGGCGTGCCGCGTGCGCTGGCACCCATGGACGGCAAGACGCTGGACTTGCGTCTGAACGCCGGTGGCGAACAAGACATTGCTTTGCAGTTCAACGGGCAGGCGCTGTTCAAGGCCGCCGAGGGGGGCTTTACCGGCACCGCCGTATTGCGCGGGGGCAATGCCGGCGCGAACTTTGAAATCCTTGGTGCAGGGCATGCGCCAACCGCTGACTTCGATGGCGTCTCGGTCTACGCGGACACGCTCAACAACCTCAATGCCGGACGCCTGAGCATCGGTGCGATGCCGAACGTCATGTACGGCAACTCGGCCAACATCATCGGATTTCTTGGCACCAGCAAAGACATTGTTCTGCGTGAAGGGGCGATCCTGTCAGCGCCGGAAGTGCTCTTGCGCACCACGTCGACCCTTGGTGGCATCACGGTCGAGGCGGGGGCGGGGATCAATACCCTGGGACGCGGCGATGTGGCCTACGACTCAACGGCCGGCTATTTCTATCAGCCTGACCAATCCAGCCTGTTGCTGGCTTCCAACGGCTGGACTCATGTTCTGGCGCCGAAAGCGGCCAGCGGCATTTCCGGCGGTGGCAGGATCCGCATCGGTGTCTGCACCACGGCTGTGTGCAGCAACCCGGCGATCCTTTATTCGGACGGCAGTCTGACGGCCGCCACGGATAATCAATTCGAACTCGACGAAGCGGTGCGTTTCGGCACGCGCCACCTGGCGCTTTCGGTCGGCTCGGTCAACGCCGGCAGCGCCGAAGCACTGGCAGCGGCAGGCAGTCGCGTACCGGCGGGGTTGATGCTCAACCAGAACGTGCTCAATCGACTGCTGCGTGGCGATACGCAGTACGGCGCACCGGCGCTGGAAACCCTGAGCCTGACCACTCGCGATGCTTTCAATTTTTACGGCAGCGTGAGCCTCGACACTCTCGATCCGCAGACCGGCCAGAGTAAATTGCAGAACCTGGTGCTGGTCACTCCGGCGATCTATGGCTTGGGCAATGCCAACGATGTGGCGAGCATCCGCACCGCCAATTTGATCTGGAACGGCGCCACGCAAAGCCCTGGCGGCGTGATCACCGCTGGCGCCGGTACGGGCAGCGGCACGCTGGACATTCAGGCGCAACGTATCGAGTTGGGTTACGACTCGATGCCGCAAGCGAGCGGCCTGGATCAGAACAATCGTCTGGCGCTGGGTTTTGCCAACGTCAACCTGACCGCCAGCGACCGCATCACCGCCAACCACAAGGGCAGCCTCGCGGTATATCAGGAGCAGGGCACTTACGACCCGGTCAAAGGTTACCGCTACAGCGGCGGCAACCTGAATCTGCGTACGCCGTTGCTTACCGGTGAAGCGGCGTCGGTCAGTGTGCTCAAGGCTGGCAACAATCTGACACTCAGCGGTGGCGGGGCTGCCGGGGTGGCGGACGCGCTGGGTGCCGAGTTGAACCTTGAGGCTCGCAACATCGTGCTCGATAGCCGTATCGCCCTGGCCAGCGGCAAGCTGACGGTCAAGTCCGAAGGCGATTTGACCCTCGGCAATGCTGCGGTGCTGGACATGGCCGGGCGTACGTTGCCGTTCAACGATGTGAATAAATACAGCTGGGGCGGCGACGTGTCGCTGTACAGCGCCAACGGCAATATCCGGCAGGCGGCGGGCTCGCGGATTGATCTGTCGGCGAAGAATCATCAGGCCGGCAACCTCACGGCCACCGCGCTGGGCGACGCTGCCGGGACAGTCGATTTGCAGGGTGAAATCCTCGGCGGCAGCAGCGGTTATTACGATGCCGGCGGCACGCTGGTGCCTTACAAGGCCGGGAGCGTGGACATTCGCGCGCAAAACCTCGGCGGGGATGCCACGGCGCAGTTTGCCGCGCTCAATCAACGCCTGAACGCCGGACAGGTGTTCGGCAGCCGCAGTTTGCAGCTCAAACAAGGCAATCTTGTGATCGGCGATGGCCTCAAGGCTGGTGACATCAATGTCTCGGTGGACAACGGTAGCCTGACGGTGGCCGGTCTGATCGACGCCAGTGGCGAGCGCGTCGGCAACATTCGTCTGGCGGCGAAAAATGGTCTGACGCTGGCCGGCAACAGCGTGCTCGACGCCCATGGTCGAGTCCTGCGCGTCGACAGCTACGGCAAGATCATCGATGCGCCGAACCGCGCCACGGTGGAGCTCAATTCCGGCGAGGGCGTGCTCACGCTGGCGTCCGGCGCGCGCATCGACCTGCGTCACGGCACCGATGCGTTGCCCGGTTTCCTCGCCGGTCAACATGACGGAATGCTGCGCGGCACCCTGGAATTGAACGCGCCGCGTCTGGGCAGCAATGACATCGCCATCGACGCCAGCGGTGCGTTGACCATTCAGGGCGCTCGCTCCATTGGCCTCAACGCTACACGCCGCTACACCGATGCCCGCGATGGCGTCGATCAAGCGGTCAGTGGCCGACCGTATCAAGTGATCGATCAGGCCATGCTTGATAGCATCCATGGCGACAGCAACACCTTCATCAATGCGGCGCTGGGCAACAGCGATCTGCTGCAACGCAAACTCGCCGGTCTGAACAACGCTGCCTACGCCGATGCATTCCATTTGCGTCCGGGCGTGGAAATCGCCAGCAAAACCGCCGACGGCGACCTGGTGGTAGAGGGCGATCTGGACTTGTCCGGTTATCGCTACGCCAGCCTCAATCCGCACACGCGCTTGAACCCGGCGGTGTACGGTTCCGGTGAGGCCGGCAACTTGGTGATCCGCGCGGGTGGCAACCTCGATATTTACGGCAGCATCAACGACGGTTTCGCGCCGCCGCCGGAAACTCAGGACGATGCCGGCTGGAAATTGATTGCCGGTGTGCAGCCGTTCGGCGCTGATCTGATCGTGCCGGGCAGCGGTGTTTCGCTGGCTGAGGGGACACAGTTCCCGATCGGCGCCACGCTCAATTACGACGTGACAATTCAGGGCGCGGTGCTGGCCAGCGGCACGTTGCTGCCGACTCAGGCAGTATTGGCTGAGGCGTATACCTTTAGCGCCGGCACCGTGTTGGCCGGGGCCATCCATGATGCCAGTGGCAACCTGCTGTACGCGGCGGGGACGTTGCTCAGTGACAGTGTGACGGTGCCGGCGAACAGCCGTTTGGGTGCCGGCATTCGCTTGAACAAAGCGACGAACCTGCAAGCCATGAACTGGCCCAAAGGCGTGCCGTTGCCAGCGGTTTACGATGCCGATCTGAGCAGCACTTCCGGGGTGAGATTGAGTGGATCGCTCGACTTGCTGCGCGGTTCGCTGATTCCGTCGATGACCGACGTGAAACTGGCCGACGGCACTTCACTGATCGAACTGCGTCCGTTTACCGGCGACCAGCAAGGCAAGAATTGGGCGCTGGCGAGCCTGCTGCCTTCGGGCAGTGCGTCGTGGTCGATGCGCGTGGTGGCGGGGGCGGATCTTGGCGCCGCTGACAGTCGTGCGGTGAAGCCGGTATTGACCGATGGCAATCTGCGCCTGGCCGATGCTCATTACGGTGTGACCGTGACGACGGGTACCGGAACAATGGTCTGGGCGCCAGGCAATCCCTACGATCTGCCGGGGTATAACCCTGTGCCCGATGACCAGTTGTTCATGTGCGATTTGATTCCGGGACTTTGTCAGCCGATGGCGCGTTGGGTCTGGGCGCCCGGCAGCGGGTTGGGGGGGGATTACGAGCCGGTGCCTGAAGAGGCGCTGATCCTCTGTGACATCTACCCGAACCTGTGTATCGGCAATAATCCGGGCACAACCGCCAAAGCTCATAGCCAGATGTTCAGCGTCCTGCGTACCGGTACCGGCGATCTCGACCTGATCGCCGCCGGCAACCTGAGCATGGACTCGCCGTTCGGCGTGTATACCGCAGGCACTCAGTCAGCCAACGTTGATCCGCTCTATAACCAGAAACGCGGGCATCTCTCGGACAGCGATTCGGTGCTGGGCACGGCGGGTGCTGACTATGAGAAATGGGTCAACGGTGGCGCGGACAGCTTGTATCAAGCCTGGTATCCGCAGTTGGGTGGCAACCTGACGATCAACGCCGGGGGCTCGGTTTCCGCCGATTCAGTAGGCAAGAAGGCGCTCTCGTCGGGTGGCGGTTTCCGTGAGCAGATTGCCAGCGCGTCAGTGGGTAACTGGCTGTGGCGCCAAGGTACAGGCAATCCGGATGTACCCACCGCCTGGTGGATCAACTTCGGCAGTTATGCCACTCAGTTGATGACAGCCGACGGCAATACCGAACCGTATCTGATGGGCTTCACCGGTTTCGGCACCTTGGGCGGCGGTAATATCAGCCTACGTGCCGGAGGTGACGCCGGTATGCTCAAACCGTTGGGCGATGCCATCAACTATCCGCGCAGCCAAGGGCTTATCGTTGCCGTGGGTAGCACGGGTCGTATAGCCAGCGATGGCAGTGTGCAGATGACCGGCGGTGGCGATATGGACATTCGCATCGGCGGCGCGCTGAACCCATCGCTGCAAGCGCGGGCCGGAGACAATGGGACGAGGGCGCCGAGGCACGACCTGCAAGGCGCGCTGATCAATTTGCGCGGTGCGGCGCAATTGACGGGCGGGGCACTGGGCGGCATCAATCTGCAATACGGTGCCCTTTCACAGTCGCATGATGTCCGTGAAACCCGACCGCTGGATCCTTTCACCTCGACCACCAGCAACGCGTCCGGTGGTCTGGTGCTGATTCCAGGTGACTCGGGCATGAGCCTCAACACCCGGGGTGATCTGGTGCTGGGCGGTGCGGCCGATCCCGGTCGGGTGCGTCTGTTCAACGCCTCGCCACTGCTCGATAGCAGCGGCAATATGGGTATCGGCGGCATCCTGAGCGGCTTCTCGCTCTGGACCGATCACACCGCCATCGATCTGTTTTCTGCCGGTGGCAATCTCACGCCGAGTACTCAATTGGCGGAGGTCGACAGCAATCTCACCCCGGTGAGCGGCGCCAATACCTCGCCCACCGATGGACGCTTTGTCTATCCGTCGATTCTTCGGGCTGTGGCGGCTCAGGGGTCGATTTATGCCGGTCCATCGGCAACATACGGCGAGGGCAACGCAGCGCCGACTACCGCGTACTCACTGTTGTTGGCACCTTCGACAGCCGGACAACTCGAACTGTTGGCCGGCGATTCCATCTATGCCGGTGGCTATGCGATCAATCAATCCGGCGCTAGCCCACTGGCCATTGCCACGCCTTTCAAACCGGCATTCCAAGCCTTCGCCAGCAGTAGGGTCCAGAAGCCCCTCAACAGCAACTACGCCAGCGACGGTGTTAAGCCTGACGCCAATTCGCGTTATCCGTTGTTCGCTTTTGGTCCAAACAGCTATTCCGGATTGAATGACGTGCAGGGACCCGCAAGGTTTTATGCCTTGACCGGCGATCTGGTGGGGATACGCAGTGGTGAGACGTTGAGATTCGATAACTCGAAACGCACGTGGTACGAAGCCGCAGGCCCGGTCTGGATGGTTGCCGGACGTGACATCGTGGCATCCGGGACCAACCTGGGCCAACCGACAGCCGTGCGGCCCGATGAGATGGGCGTGGGTCGGGAAGTCATCACCTCGACCGGCAACCTGTTCGTTCATAACGACCCGCGAGATGTATCGCGGGTATCGGCCGGACGCGACATCCTTTACAGCAGCTTCGATATTGCCGGCCCGGGTACGCTGGACATTAATGCCGGGCGCAACATCCTCATGGAAGACCGTGCCAGCATCACCAGCCTGGGTTCGTTGGTGGCCGGGGATCAGCGGCCTGGCGCCAGTGTGGTGCTGCAGGCGGGCACAGGCGCGCAAGGGCTGGATTACTCACGGTTCATCGCGCGTTACCTGAACCCGCAGAACCTCGCTGATCCGCAGGCCTCTCTCAACGGCCAGCCGGGCAAAGTGGTCAAGACCTACCTGGACGAGTTGCAGAGCTGGCTGACCCTCGGCTATGGCTTCAGCGGTAATGCCGAACAGGCGCAAGCGTTCTACGCCGCGATGCCGAGCGCCGAACAGGCAATCTTCGCCCGCCAGGTGTACTTCGCTGAACTGCGTGCCGGCGGCCTGGAATACAACGACGTCGATGGCCCGCGCACTGGCAGTTATCTGCGCGGTCGCAACGCGATTGCGGCGCTGTTCCCGAGCACTGATGTGGCCGGCAATCCGATTCGCTACGACGGCGATATCACGCTGTACGGCGGGGCAGGGGTCAAGACCCTGTTCGGCGGCGACATCCAGATGCTCACACCGGGTGGCGGTCAGGTATTCGGCATCGAAGGCGCGGCGCCACCCTCGACGGCGGGGATCATCACTCAGGGTTCGGGCAATATTCAGCTCTATTCGCAGGGCAGCATTTTGCTCGGCCAGAGCCGGATCATGACCACCTTCGGCGGCTCGATTCTCGGCTGGTCCGCCGAGGGCGACATCAACGCCGGTCGCGGCTCGAAAACCACGGTGGTCTACACCCCGCCGAAACGTGTTTACGACACCTGGGGCAACGTCACACTGTCGCCGTCGGTGCCGAGCACCGGCGCCGGTATCGCTACGCTCAACCCGATTGCCGAAGTGAAACCGGGCGACATCGACCTGATCGCGCCGCTGGGCACCATTGATGCCGGCGAGGCGGGGATTCGCGTGTCGGGCAACGTCAACATCGCCGCGCTGACGGTGGTCAACGCCGCCAATATTTCGGTGCAGGGCAAGTCGACGGGCGTACCGGTGGTCTCGGCAGTGAATACCGGCGCGATCACCTCGGCCAGTTCCGCTGCATCCTCGGCCACCCAAGCGGCGGAAGACGTGGCGCGTCAGCAGCAAGCGGCGTCGCGACAGAATCAGGCGTCGGTGTTCACCGTGCAGGTGCTGAGCTTCGGCAACGAACAACTCGCGCCGTCCCGCGATGGTGCCAGCCGCGTGCCGGCGCCGGGTTACAACCCGGACAGCCCGGTGCAGGTGTTGGGCGCCGGGGCGCTGGATGAACAGGCGAAACAGCAGTTGACCGAAGAGGAGCGCGGGCAACTGACGCTGTAAAAGACTCTCGTGCAGTACGTTTGGGCGGCCGGTTGGTCGCCCTTTTTTATGTTGATGAGGTTAGTGGGTATTGTTGTCGAGTGTGGACTAACGTCAGTATTTTGATGTGCCCGTTCACTCGATAGACCAGTAGATAGTTTGGATTGACCACCATTTCCCGAGTGCCCGGTACCCGACCGGATCTGTAACCATAGGGAATTGATGAAAGCCTTTGCGTTGCTGCACCCACCTTGCGCTGCAGAGCCGCTGAAGCGTTGGAATTGTATTGTTCAATGTAATCGATAATGTCAGCCAGATCGTCCAGAGCTTGATCGC
>Ga0160443_100261_pt1 | contig 53163 bp, 48 predicted proteins | sample HID1972I_E1MG_FD_108244 | JGI IMG/M metagenome (GOLD analysis project Ga0160443, IMG submission 108244) | Enriched pill bug-associated microbial communities from UW Madison campus, WI, USA - HID1972I_E1 MG | ecosystem: Host-associated > Arthropoda: Insects > Digestive system > Unclassified ... | reverse complement strand
TGCTGACCGGTGGCACTGATGTGCACCTGGTTCTGGTTGACCTGCGCAATTCCGAGTTGGATGGCCAGCAGGCCGAGGATTTGCTGGCGCAGGTGGAGATCACGGTGAACCGCAACGCGGTGCCGTTTGATCCTCGTCCGCCAATGGTGACCTCGGGGTTGCGCATCGGTACCCCGGCGCTGGCAACCCGTGGCTTCTCGGAAGCGGCCTTTGCCGAGGTTGCCGAGATCATCGCGCAGGCGTTGATCGCTGGTGCTGAGGGCAATACCTCGGTGTTGCCGGAGCTGAAGGACCGGGTTCTGAAGCTGGCTGAAGCCCATCCGCTGTATCCGGACCTGGCCAAGGTTTCCGAGTAGCACCATCTTGTGAAGATGGGGGCCCGGAAGGCGGAAACATTCGCTTTTCGGGCCCGCAGTCTTTCATCCGCAGAAGTTCACCCCACGCTGTGCGGAAGTTCCGATGCAAGGATGACCTCTTGCACACCACACCATCTTTCCGGAGTGAGCACTCCGGATTGCCGACGTTCTAAGGATGTGACCCGCCATGGCGGTAAGCGTATTCGATCTTTTCTCGGTTGGCATTGGACCCTCGTCCAGCCACACCGTGGGGCCAATGCGTGCGGCGCACGCATTCATCGCCCAAGTAATCCGTGAAGAGAAGATGGATGCCCTGGATAATATCCGGGTCGATGTCTACGGCTCACTGGCCGCGACCGGACGCGGACACGGAACTTTCACTGCCATCATGCTGGGGCTTGAAGGATTTGAACCCGAAACGGTGCTGCCTTCGCAGGTTGATGAACGCCTGGAACAGATGGATGCCACTGGAATCTTGCAGTTGGGAGCGCAGCTAGGTCAGCGCAAAGACCTGAACTACTCCGTCAATGACATGGTGCAACACCCGTTGACCGTACTGCCGCGCCACACCAACGGAGTGAAGTTCGTGGCCCTCGATTCACAGGGCACTGAACTGACCAATGAAACGTTCTTCTCAGTGGGCGGCGGCTTCATCGTGCGTGAAGGTGCTGAAGAGCGCATCGAGAAGAATCTGGAAGAAAAGCTGCAACAGCAGCCATACCCTTTCACCACTGCTGCCCAGCTTTTGGAGCATGTGAAGGCCACAGGCAAGTCCATTGCCGACATCATGATGTCCAATGAATTGGCCTACCGCAGCCAGGACGAAATCCGATCAGGACTGGTCCACATCTATCAGGTGATGGAGGACTGCAAGGACTCGGCCTTGGAACGCACCGGTGTGCTGCCCGGCGGGCTCAAGGTTCGCCGCCGCGCGCCGGAATGGCATGAGCGCCTGCGCAAGGAAGACAAGGACCGCGACCCTGTCTACTGGCAGGAATGGATCAACCTTGTCGCTTTGGCGGTGAATGAGGAGAACGCTTCCGGCGGCCGTGTGGTGACTGCGCCGACTAATGGCGCGGCCGGCATCATCCCAGCGGTCCTGTTCTACGCCACCCACTATGCCCCAGGTGCCAAGTACTGGAATGAAGAGGAAAGAAACGACGCCGTAGTGCGTTTCCTGCTCACCGCAGGCGCAGTGGGAGTGCTCTACAAGGAACAGGCCTCGATCTCCGGCGCTGAAGTTGGCTGCCAGGGCGAAGTCGGCTCGGCCTCGTCGATGGCCGCTGGCGGCCTCGCCGAAATTCTCGGTGGCACGCCGGCACAGGTGGAAAACGCAGCGGAAATCGCCATGGAGCACAATCTCGGGTTGACCTGTGACCCCATTGGAGGTCTGGTCCAGATTCCATGCATCGAGCGCAATGCGATTGCTGCATCCAAGGCAGTGAATGCTGCCAAGATGGCGCTGATGGGTGACGGCGAGCACCATGTCACCTTGGATGAAGTCATCATCACAATGCGCGAAACTGGCAAGGACATGAGCGATAAGTACAAGGAAACGGCCATGGGCGGTTTGGCCGTCAACGTGGTCGAATGCTAATCGCTAGCTGAGCTTTACTTTCGGGAGGCCGGTTGATCCGGCCTCCCGAAGCCATTTAATGTGAGATGCATCGTTGTTGTTGGCTATCAGCCTCGGGTTTCTGATAGAACTGGCAATACACGCAGCATGAATCCATGCTTCGGAATTTCAGGAGGTGAGCTTCATGGACGGCAGTTCTAGTCGATCTATATACCTGCGAGCTCACCAGTTCCTTTCTTCATGCGCCAGCTGTTTTTCCTGATCTAGGACAGCTCTGCGTCCGGCGAGTTCGCAGCCTAACCACCCTTGGCATGCGCAAATTGGCGCACGCAAATACTGACTGATTTATCACCCAATTTATCGGGTGGGGATCAGTGAGTAGTTGCTTGTGAGCCTTGAAATTGCGCCAAACGAACCGTTTGGACGACCATTATGTTCACCTTCGAATACGTAGACTTTTCAACTACTTCCCAGGAAATCCGCACCTGCCTCGCAGCTGATGCATACCAGCGCCTGGCCGCGTTGCTCAGGGAACTGGAGCTGGGGCAGCTCATCGAGCAATTTGAGGCCTTGAAGACAACCGACGCTGCGATCCTTTACCGCATGCTGGACAAAGAGCGGTCGTTGGAAGTCTTCCAAGAACTCGATGCACCAGTACAGGCAGAACTCATCGAGACGCTCCAGGAAGAGTCGGCCGTTGAAGCATTCGCCGCGTTGGAACCCGCAGACCGGGTTGCGCTGCTTGACGAGCTGCCGGCCACCGTTGCCACGCAGTTGCTTGCTGGCCTGGACGCCCGGCAGCGCCAAGCGACCGGGGTGCTGCTGGGCTACCTGGATTCAAGCGCCGGGCGGGTCATGTCGGCCCACTTCCTCTCCACGCATCCGGAGCTCACCGCCGGGCAGACCCTGGATCGAATTACCCCTCAACTGGGCACTACGGAACACTGCCACATCATCATGGTGGTTGATCGCACCCGCCGGTTCATCGGAGCGGTGCGGCTGGCCGATCTGCTCGGACAGCCTCGGGAGCAGCTCATCTCTGCCATCAGCGTGGAAGTACCTGCCGCACAGGCCTCCGAGCCGGGCATTGAGGCAGCGCGCAGGGCTGTCGAACGCCACCTGGACTTGATGCCGGTGCTTGATAATGATGGACGATTGATTGGCGTGCTTCCACTGGGCGAGGCCATCGACCTGCTCGAAGACGCCGAAGAATCACGCACCGCACGCAGCGCTGGATCCGAGCCTTTGTATCGCCCATACCTTGGCACTCCGCTGCGCAAGCTGGTGCGAGCCCGTGTGGTTTGGCTGCTGGTCTTGGCCATCGGCGCCACGCTCACTGTGCAGGTGCTCGCCACCTTCGAACAGACCTTGGAGTCCATGGTCGTGCTCAGCTTGTTCATCCCGCTGATCGTTGGCATTGGCGGAAATACAGGCAACCAGGCGGCCACCACTGTCACAAGGGCCCTGGCCATGGGAGATGTGCGGGTGAGCGACTTGGGCCGCGTCATTTTCCGGGAAGTGCGCATCGGGGCAATGCTGGGAGTGTGCTTGGGCGCTATTGCCTCCCTCGTTGCCGGCGTCGTTTTTGAACTGAAGGTCGGCCTGATCATCGGGATAACGCTCGTGGCACTGTGCAGTGTGGCGGCGGCCGTTGGGGGAGCGATGCCGATCATCGGTAAGTTCTTCAAAGCCGACCCGGCGGTCTTCTCCAACCCATTCATCTCCACCTTCGTGGACGCTGCTGGGCTGATCGTGTACCTCACCGTGGCAGTACTCGTCCTGGGCCGGTGACCTTTGCGCTCGATGGTGCTGGGCGGAATAAATCAGGCGACCTCAACGTCACACTAGGTATGCCACAAAGCAAGTTATTCAGCCCAGTCACCATCCCCGCCAAGAACGGAACAGGACTCCAGCTGCGCAATCGCGTGGTTCTGCCACCGATGTGCCAATATTCCATCATCGAGCGCAACGGAGTGCCAACCACATGGCACCTCGCGCATCTGGGATCCATGGCCCACGGCGGTTTTTCCCTTGTCATCGCCGAGGCAACGGCAGTCGCTGCCGAGGGGCGGATCTCTGACCGGGACGCCGGATTATGGAACGACGAGCAGGTCGAAGCCTGGAAGCCCATCACCGAATACATCCGCTCCCATGGTGCTGCCGCCGGGGTGCAGCTGGCCCACGCCGGCGCGAAGGCCTCCACCTACGGATGGCTCAAAGAACTGGAGGAAGCTGGCCTCTCAGGCAGCATCAGTGTCGAAGACGGCGGTTGGGAAACCTTCACGTCCGCGCCGAGCGGGCTGTTCGACCTGAAGCCGGCAACAGCCATGAGCCGCGAGCAGATTGCCGAGTCCGTCCAGGATTGGGCAGCAGCGGCACAGCGTGCCGATGCGGCCGGATTTGATCTCATCCAGATCCACGCAGCGCACGGTTATCTGATCCACCAGTTCCTGTCTCCACTGACCAATCAGCGCACCGATGAATATGGCGGAAGCTACGAGAACCGCACCCGATACTTGCGTGAAATCATCCAGGCGATCTTGGCCGTTTGGCCGGCAGATAAGCCGCTGGGCATTCGTTTTTCAGGCGAAGACTGGGTGGAAGACGGATGGGGCATTGCCGACACGGTGAAACTCGCCGGAGAACTGTATGAGCTCGGGGTGCGTGCATTTGACCTCTCAAGCGCGGGCATCGGGCCCTTCCGTGGGCCAACGGGGCCGGGGTACCAGGTGCCCCTGGCGCAGGCAGTCAAGCAGGCCCTGCCGGACGATGCATTTGTCACCGCCGTAGGCTCTATCACCGATGCCATCCAGGCTGAGCATATTGTGGTCTCAGGGCAGGCCGACGGCGTGAGCGTTGGACGCGCTGCCTTGGGCAATCCGCAGTGGCCAAACCACGCTGCCCAGCAGCTTGGCGCCGAGAAATCGCACCCTCCGCAGTACTGGCGTGGCCGCTGGTAAATTGTTGCCGCCATGCTGATTTCTTTCCAATCACAAGTTAGTTTCTGGTTACCTCTTCCAGCCACTGAATAGTGATGTTAGGTTAGTCCCACGGATCTAGTCGCAAGGCGGCCAAGGGTCGCGTGCGGAAGGGAGTCAGCATGGCACTACGCGCGGATTCTAATGGAATCGACGCTTCGCTCTATCGAAGGAATGGATCATGGAGCACGGCTCTCGTGGATGCTTCACTGGGTACGACGGGTGCTCAAGAAGCAGCTGATCGGCTTCCAGGGGATGTCGCCAAATTGCTCAAGTCCCAGCAAGCCCAGGCTGATGATATCCAAGCATTGATTGGTGCGTTGGAACCTGCCGAAGGACTGCGAGCACCGGTTGCAAGATTTGTCGCTGTCCATGACGGCGAAGTTGTACTCAATGAAATCATTCCCGGGCTCAAGGTCCAGACTCCAACGGTGGATGTCGGACCTTTCCCGAATTTCACGGCATTGGCACGTGCTCGCGGTGGTTCCTTCTCTTACCTGGTTGCCGAAGTGGGCAAGGACGGTGGCGAAGTGCATCTGTACAACACGGCATCACCAGAGCGCATCGCTAGCCAAGGCATCGTTGGACTGCCCGAGGAAATTCACCACGCTCGAAAGGTGCCCGGTGAATACGACCAGCCCAAGGCCCAGGCTGCTGCCGACGAAATGGTGCGCAGGAACGCAGATGAAGTCGCCGAGCTGATTACGAAGATGTCTGCGGAAAATTACGTTCGATTGATCGTGATCTCCGGGGATATCAAGGCTCGCGAAGCGGTCATTGCCCAATTGCCGGTGGCCTTGCGGGATTACGTGGAAGTCATCGATTCGCACACGAGAACTGGTGGTGCTGATTCAAAACAGGTTGATGCCCGGGTCGCCAAGCTTATCGAGGACGTGAAGTCCAAGGCACTGGCTGATCTGGAAGCGAAAGTCGCGGCGCAGTCAGGCAACGGACGTTCGCTCTTGGCCGTGGGCCTGGAGGAAGTGGTGACAGCGTTGCAGTCGGCACAGGCTGAAACTGTGCTTGTCGGGCAATACCAAGACGAGCACACCTTGCGTGCCCTGAGTGCCGAGCCCTGGATTGCCCATCAAGAAGGGGATGACCACGCAGAATTGGTTGCCGGTGAGTGGCCGGCACCGGAAGTGCTCTTGCGGGCCACCGCTTTGACGGACGCGACTATTCGATATGTCCCGGATTCGGTCATACCTGACGGGGCAGGAATTGCTGCACTGCTGCGTTGGGCGAAGCCCTGACCCCTCAATAATATGAAATTGGGCTCTTGCCACGAGGAAAAATCGTGTCAAGAGCCCATTGCCATGCCAGAACCTGCCCCAGATTTCAGCTGGAGAACAGCGGCTTAGCGATCATGATTCTCGGGAGCGCCATGAGCTGGATCAGCGGGAGGCGTCGACGGGTACCCGGGAGACGGAGGATAGTCCTGCGGGTAAGACGATTGGGCCTGCGGTGCGGACGGATCCATCGGTGGCGCCCAATAAGCCTGGCGCGGGTGAGGCACCGGCTGGGCCATCGGCCAGGGCTGCAGTAGCGGTGGCCGAGTCATGGGCGGGATTGGCCCTGCGGTGCGGGCGACGTCGTTCTTGCTGGAAAGCTTGACCAGGGCAAATGTCAGCAGCGCCGTGAAGAGGACCGAGAAGAGCAAGGACATCGGACCGGATGACGTTGCATTCAAATCCACCTGGCCCATTGCTCCGAGCAAGAACAAGAAGGTGTTGTTGATAATGTGCATGGCCATTGCAGCTTCCAAGCCGCCGGTGCGCCAGGTGAGGTAGCCGGCAGCGATGGCAAACGCCGTCACATCCAGCAGGCCATAAACGTCGTAGAGATGGCCAAAGGTGAACAAGGGCACCGGCAGGAGAATGGCAAAAAGGGGGTGCTTCAGCCAGCTGCCGATGATCTGCATCAATGCTCCACGGAACACCAATTCCTCGGCAGCACATTGAAATGGTGTCAGCAAAATGACCAGGAGAGCGAAAAAGAGCGGATCAGCCGGACCCTGGACCGCAGCCATGTCAGGTTGCCCTCCCACCCCGGCGGCCGTCAGGCCGAAGCTCAGGGCGAAGTAGGCAGCAAATAAGAGGGAACTGGTGCCGAGGGCCATTGCGAACCAGCGCCAGCGCAGTCTTCCAGCGACGGAAATCAACTGGCCGACAGGCTTGGAGCCGAGCAATAGATAGGCCAGATATACCGCGGGGATCATGATGATCAATGACGCCATCGTGATGGTGAAATCGATGGGCGAAGTCATGTCCAGGTCTGCCTCGGTGAGGAGGGAGTCTGGCGCGCCATTTGGATCAGCCGCCCAATTGGCGGGGTTCACCAGGGCCACTACGAAGATAATCAGCATGACGACGATGAACAGTGCTACAAAAAAACCCAGCCCGGTTCCGGCAAAAGCCAGCGGGCGCCACCAGCGGTAATCATGGTTTCGACGCATTAGCCGGTGGAAGGGAAAACTTTGTTCCCCGGCAGCTATGGGCGCCGGGGGCTGCAGAAAGTGTGGCGAGCTCATAGGTCAATTCTCCCGCTGATCACCCATTGCGACATGAACCTTGCGGAGGATTTATCGGTCATCCCAAGGTAGCCACCGTGGTGCTCATAGACTTGTTGCAGACGATTCGCCTTTATTGATTTGGAGAAAGACCCAGTGGGCCACCATCACCATGACGAACCGATATTGCAGGATCCCAAACGACGGCGCCGTGCCTCGATCATCTTGTGGGCATTGCTCGCGCCTATCGGCGTGCTGGCAATGGTCATGGTCATCGTCCTATGGCCCCAAGGAACGTACAACAAGTTTGCCCTCGATGGCTCCATGGATACCGCTGGTGGTGCCACGATGGCGACCGGCACCGTAACCCGGAGCGGTGTTGAGACCTGTCCTTCGTCCCAAGGGCTGGAAGACGTGGGCGGCAAGACCTTGGAATGCACGGTCACCTACGTCATGCCAGCGTCAGGCGGGGCGGAAATCCAGATGGAAATTCCGCCTGAAATGCTGCAATCCCGGGACGCCCGGCCCGGCGATGCCTTGCGCTATTTGGACCTGTCCAAGGTAGATACCACCAGCGGCAGTCCCTACGTCTTTGTCGACTTCGTACGTACCTTGCCCATGACCCTGCTGGCTATTGCCTACGGGATAGTCGTCGTGCTGGTGGCTGGGTGGCGTGGTGCGCGAGCGGTCATCGGCTTGGTTGGCGGCATCGCGTTCATGATCTTCTTCATGGTCCCGGCGCTGATCGAGGGCGGGAATCCCGTGGTGGTCGGCCTGACCGGTGCCACGGCCATCATGTTCGTGGCGCTGTATTTTGCCCATGGCTTGAATGCCAAGACATCAACGGCGCTGCTGGGGACGCTCTTTGGCTTGGGAGTGACCGCGGCATTGGCGCTGTGGCTGACGGACGCGGCGGCGCTGACCGGCGCTAATGACGAGTCGGCAATGACCTTGTCTACTGTGGCGCCGCAAATTTCCCTGCCTGGCCTGCTGATCTGCGGCGTGCTGGTCGGCGGAATGGGTGTGCTCAACGATGTCACCATCACCCAGTCCGCCACGGTATGGGAGCTGGCCGAAACTTCGCCCAGGGCCTCGGCCAAGGAACTGTTCTTCCGCGGCATGCGCATTGGCCGGGACCACATTGCCTCAACGGTTTACACCATTGCCTTCGCATACGCCGGGGCCGCGCTGCCAATCCTGGCCATTGCGGCGATGAGCAACCAGGGATTCGGTGTGACGCTGGGCTCAGGGGAGATGGCTGAGGAAGTTATCCGGATACTTATTGGTTCTATTGGCTTGGTACTGGCTATTCCTGTCACCACGGCCATAGCGGTCATGGTGGTGAAGGCCACCGGTACTGGCGGAGCACACGGCAAGCGATCCTTGTTTGCCGCCAACGCAGACGCCTAGGTGCGAACGGTTCTCAAAAGTAATGTAGAATTGTTCTCAATAGCAAACGTGTTTGGATGGAGAACTCATATGAAGAAGTATCGCTCATTGCTTGCAGCCGCCGTCGCTGTGCCCGCAGCGGGAATGATCCTCGTCGGGTGCGCCGGGACTGGCAGCGAAGCCAGCGATGCGGATACCTCTGCAGTCAAAGTGGTGGCAACGACCAATGTCTATGGCCAGGTTGCCCGTGCTGTGGGAGGCGACACCGTCAGCGTCAGCGAGATTATCACCTCGGCTGCCCAGGACCCTCACTCATATGAGCCAACCACCCGCGACAAGCTCACCGTTTCTGAAGCGAATATCGTTGTTGCCAACGGCGGGGGATACGACCAGTTCATGGATTCACTGGTCCAGTCCCTGCCCAGCGACCAGGCTTCGGGCGTTCAGATGATTCACGCGGTGGATTCTTCGCCTATTGCCAAGGAGCATGAGGAAGAAGAAGCGCATGAAGGCGAAAGCGCCGAGGAGCATGCCGAGCATGCTGAAGAGGAAGCGCATGAGGAGCATGAAGGCCACGATCATGCCGGCTACAACGAGCACATCTGGTACGACCTGGACTCCATGTCGGCCTTGGCCGATGAGCTGGCCACAACCTTCGGCAAAACCGATGCCGCCAACGCGCAGCAATACACGAAAAACGCCGAAGAGTTCAATGCCGGCATCAATAAGCTGCAGACTCAGCTGCGCGATGCCAAGCTCGAGGACAAGAAGTTCATCATGACTGAACCAGTGCCGTACCACCTTCTGGATGATGCAGGCATGGAGGACATCACGCCTGAAGGGCTGAGCGAGGCCATCGAAGAAGGGGAAGGCATTGCGCCAATGATCCTCAAGAAGGCCCAGGACCTGTTGGAAGGCGGCAATACCGACGTCCTCGCTTACAACGTGCAGACCGAGGGAAATGAGACCAAGGCGCTGAAAAAGGATGCTGAATCCGGCAAGGTGCCAGTCGTCGATTTCGCAGAAACCATCCATGATGATTCAAGCTACCTGGATTGGATGAAATCCAACATTTCCAACTTGGCTTCCGCGATCAACGGCTAGCGGGTACGTAGACTACAGGTATGGCATTGATTCCTTCCCAAATTACTCAGGCGACAGGTAAAGCACGCGCCCTGATTGCCGAGCGATCGGTGCGAGCTGAAATAGCCCAAGGCCAAAGGGAAATACAACAAGCCGACCATGTCATCTTCTTTGCCGAAGGCCCCGGCCAGTTCTACCAACTAGGTGTTTGGCTGGGGACCTTTGAGCGTCTTGCCGCCCAAGGCCTGAGCATCGGCCTGGTATTGATGGATTCACTCAGCGCGCGGCAGGCACTGAACTCCAGCACCCTGCCCCTGCTGTTCACGCGTTCCATGGAGCAAATCGAGTCCAGGCTGCGCGAGTGGAACACCAAGTCGATCAGCTACGTGAACAATGCCCAGCGGAACTTCACCATGCTGCGCTTCAACGGTCCAGCGCATATTCATCTGAACCATGGCGAGAGCGAAAAGGCCTCGATGGTTTCCAACCAGCTCAAGGCCTATGACTATGCCTGTGTTGCCGGACCCGCAGCGGTGGATCGCATCTGTGAAAACATCTCTCGATTCGATTCTTCGCACCTCGTGCAGATCGGGCGGCCGCAACTTGATGCCTTGGAATTGGAAGGGCCCTCAGAGAAGATCCGGGTCCTCTACGCGCCAACATGGGAAGGCGATTCTTCGGCGATGGCCTATTCCTCGGTAATGAGGCTGGGCGAACGGATCCTTGCGCAGCTGGTCAACGATGACCGGTTCGACGTGCGTTTCCGCCCCCATCCGAAAACCGGCGATATCCTGGGAGAAGCCAAGAAGACCGTGGCTGCTTTGCAGTCGAGGTTCGAGTCGACCATGGATCCCGTTCCCGACGCTTCGCAATCCCTGGTCTGGGCCGACGTGGCCATTTGCGATACTTCAGCCATGGCCTACGACGCCGTGGCATTGAACATTCCGCTGCTGCTCGCCGCCGATCGCCCGAGCAAGCTGCGCGACGGGCTGCCGATGGAACAGCACCTTGGCAACGCCAACGGATTGGCGGACCGGGTAGCAAAACTGGCTGCCAGCGGAGTGGCCGGCAAGCAAAAACAACTGGCCCAGTACTTCTTCGCCACCACCGAACCCGGGATGGCCACAAAGAAGCTGAACCAGCTGTTCTCCGGTCTGTAGCCGGCCTTTTAGCGCTGTTTGAAAACGGTGTCCTGCCACTGGCGGTGAGGCGCCGGATCGTGGGAGAGCATCACGTGCTTCACATTGGTGTATTCGTCAAAGGAGTACTGGCTCATATCCTTGCCCATGCCTGAAGCCTTGTAGCCGCCATGGGGCATGTCCGAAACGATGAGGATATGCTCATTGATCCACACGCAGCCGGCCTGGATCTGCGCACTGGCCTTCATTGCACGGTCGACATTCTTCGTCCACGCGCTGGCGGCCAAACCGTAGGGCGTGTCATTAGCCAGATCCATGGCTTGCTCGTCATCGTCGAACGGCAGGGCCACCAGGACCGGCCCGAAAACTTCGTGCTGGACGATTTCTGAATCCTGGGCGGCACCGATGACCAGTGTTGGGCGATAGTAGAACCCGGGGCGTTCCTCGCGCCGGCCACCGGCCAGTATTTGCGCGCCGTCCTGCTTGGCGCGATCGACCATCGCCGAAACCTTTTCCAGATGCGCTTCGCTGATCAGCGAACCCATATCGGTGTTGGGATCTGAGGGATTGCCAACCACCATCGCATCCATCAGCTGCGCCACCCGCGCGGTGAACTTGTCGAAAACAGAAGAGTGCACATAGGCGCGGGTCGCCGCCGTGCAATCCTGGCCGGAATTGATTGTGGAACCGGCCACCGCGCCGTGAGCCGCTGCCTCGATATCGGCATCGTCAAAGACGACGAATGGCGCCTTGCCGCCCAACTCCAAATGCACGCGGTTTGCGCGTTCAGCGGCCATCGACATGATCTTCAGCCCTACCGCGGTGGAACCGGTGAACGAGGTCATCTTCACCAGAGGGTGGCGCACCAGTGTTGCCCCGACGGAAGGGCCATCGCCGACCACCACATTGAGAACACCGTCTGGCAGGCCCGAATCGCTTGCGGCCTTGGCGAAAAGCATGGACGTGCCGGGAGTGAGGTCACTGGGCTTGAGCACGATGGTATTTCCCGCGGCGATGGCGGGGAGCACCTTCCAGGCAGCCATCTGCAATGGATAGTTCCAGGGGCTGATCGAGCCGATGACGCCAATAGCCTCGCGGCGGATCATTGAGGTGGTGTTCCCTGCATAGTCGCCAGCAGCCAAGCCCTGGAGGTTTCTGGCGGCGCCGGCAAAGAAGTTCACATTGTCGATCGTTCCGGGGACGTCAAACTCCGTGGACATCCGAATGGATTTGCCGGTCTGCGCCGTTTCCACCTGGGCCAGCTCGCCGGCATGCGCCTGGAGCTCGCGGGCGAAGGCCAGCAGATGGTCAGAGCGTTCTGCCGGTGTCAGCGCGGACCAGGTCTTAAACGCCCGTGCCGCGGCTTGTACCGCTTGGTCCACCTGTTCCGCGCTCGCCGTATCAACGTCGAGCAATTTATCACCGGTCGCGGGGGAGACCCGCGGCAGGACAGGTCCCTGGCCAAGTACCTGCTCTCCGTTGATGAACTGATGTCCCAGAGTTGGGTTGTAGTAATCCATGGCGATGCTCCTGTGGATGCTCAGAGGGTGAAGTAGATCTTGCGAAGTGTTTCGGTCACGTCCCACCGGGTATGCATGCCGGCCTTCAATCGCACAGCGGTGCCGTTGGCCAGCTCTATTTCCTGCGCGCTGAAACCGCCGCTGCCAAGAATTTGCAGCTTGCCGCGGCCGGAGAGCACGACAAAATACTCGTCGGCTTCGATATCTTGCATGGAGCCGGGCGACATTTCCCAAACTCCGATTTCAGCTTCGCCAAGGGTGCTGACTTGCTGGAATCCTGTGGTTGCAGGAATCCGTCCCTCGATGCGCTGCCCTGTTTCTATCGGTTGGAGGGCAATGGGGAGCTCAAGCAGCTTTTCGCTCTCAGGGTTCGGAAGGAAATCTGTCATCAGGAATCGAACCCCATCCCGATCTTGTCCATGAATTTCAAGAATACGGAGCGCTTGCCTTCGTGGTGATCCGCCTTGACCAGATGGTTTGTCATGATTTTGACTCCCAGCCATGCGGCCGGTTCTGGTGGAAAGGGAATGGGTTTGGTGCGGACCAATTCCAGTTCAGTCAGCTCGGTTTTCTCCCCGGAAAGCAAGTCCAGCATGACCTTGGCGCCGAACCGGGTCGCGCCGACTCCCAGCCCGGTGAACCCGGCGCAGTAGGCGACTTTGCCGCCATGGGTGAGGTCGAAAAAGGAGAAGAAGCGCGAGCAAGTGTCGATGGCCCCGCCCCAAGCGTGGGAGAACTTCACGCCGGATAGCTGCGGGAAGCTGCCAAAGAAGTGCGCGGCCAACTTGTTGAAGGTCGCTTGATTGCTGTCGTAGCTTGAACGCACTTTTCTGCCGAAATGGTACACGGCATCGTACCCGCCGTAGAGGATCCGGAAGTTCCCATGGGCATCGATTGTTGGCCGCGAGTAGTGGAAGCGATTATTCATGTCGGCTAATCCAACCATTTGGTCCCAGCCGATGGCCGCGCGCTGCTCTTCGGTCAGGGGCTCGGTCATCAGGGCGTAGTCGTACACCGGGACGATGCGGGCCCGGTGGCGCTTGAGCAGGGATGGGAAAACATTGGTTGCCAGGGCGACTCGCTCTGCCATGATGCTTCCGCCAGCGGTCAAGACCCGGACTGTGTCGCCGGCATCGGAGATTTCCAGAGCATGGGTATGCTCGTAGAATTCCACACCCAGCTCACGGCAAACCCGGGCAAGCTCCCATGCCAACTTGGCTGGATGCACCAGCGCCGTGGATTGGTGGTCTAATGCGCCGGCCAAGAAATCCGGCGAATTGATGACGGTTTTGACTTGCTGCTCGTCGAGGAAATCTACCCCGGATGATTCGGCTTCTTCCCTGGCCCAGGCAATCTGGTGGGCCTCGGTAGCCACGCTCAGTGAACCCTGGCGGACAAAGTCGACGTCCATGGCGTACTTCTGAATGGCAGCCTCGAACTCATCAAGGTTTTGCGCTCCAAGCTCGGCAAGCAGCGCATTTTCCTTGGGGAGATGATTCGCTCCGTTGGCTTCTCCATGCACGAGCGACGCTTCGCAGAATCCTCCGTTGCGTCCGGACGCGGCCCAGCCGATGCGTTGGCCTTCGATGAGAACCACCTGCCGTTGCGGGTCCCGCTCCTTGGCCTGCAACGCGGTCCACAGGCCTGTGTATCCACCACCGACGATTAGCAATTCTGCGGTGATTGAACCGTGCAGCGAAGCACTGGGTTCTGGACGATGTTCGTTGTCCAGCCAATAACTGGTGTGCTTGGCTGATGCCAGTGATTCGGCAATGAGAGATGAAGGGACTTCTGCTTCATGCCGGTCGAAAGCAATTTGATGCTGGGTGCTCATGGGTTCTTTCCTGGATTAATAGCGGAGTTGTGAGAATGCTATTGATCCAGGGGAACAACCATGGGGCCCTGGGGTTTTGCGGTTTGCTGGGCACGCAGGATGCCAGTTGAGAGCCAGTCGGCGATCAAGGCTTATCCCTCTTCTCGGCAGAAGATCCGCAAATTGAATGTGATTCATTACTTATCTAAACTTGAGCTTTTCCACCTGTCAATAGATTGCCGGAAAGCGACAACCGGCTTCGCTGAATATGACACAGAATTGCCGCCCAGAACATCACGGCGAATTCTGGCAATGCCAGCAGCAGCATGAGATTTCCGTGCGCGGATGAATGCGCCGTCGCTGAATGATGATGTTCGCCCATCCATGGCAGGCCCAGAGCCATCGCCATGTGGAGCATCCCCATCAGGGCGCTCATCACCAGCAGCTTTTGCGCCGGCGCGCCCTGCCAAACACCCCAGGCGCATTTGGTGCACCAGAGGGTCATGACCAGCAGAATGGACATCCACCACAGCGAATGCGGCAGAACAGCAATGCTGGCCAGATGCGCGAGGCCCAACACCAAGGCGGCTGACCCGAGCACGCGATGTGCAGGGGTCAGCCGCCGGGAAGGGCTAGGCGCTATCGCCGCAGCAACCATCGGTTTCCTTGGTGGAGCAGCATCCGTGCTGGACGGGGGCTGGTACATCGAGCACCGGGGAGCGGTCGAAGAAGCCCTCGGGGCGGATGGTGAAGCCCACGGTGTCAACCGGCATAATTGGCCAGTCCTCGGTGCGTGGGAAGTGGGTCAAGGCGAAGGTGTGCCACATGCTGATTTGCTCGCCATCGATATTCTTGTCGTCTTCAATCCACGAACCGATGCCATCGACCCCAGGGTTCTGGTTGACGAAATCACCGGTGGGGTAGCGGTGCGAAGCATCGCGTTTGGTTACCCAAAGCGCCTTTGAAGCGAATTCGGCCCGTCGATGAATCGAGGATTCGTCGGCGGCCAGCAGGGTTGGCAGTCCCTGGGACATGAGCTTGTAGCCTACCGGCTTGCCAAGGTAGTTCTTCGATTCAGGGTTGGTCACCACCCAGGTGCGGCCGGCAGTTGGGTTGTTATCGCGCACCGCTTGCTGCTCGGTGCCCAGCACCGTGTGGCTGCGGGTGAAGGCGTTGCCGCGAGGATTTTCCTTGCTGATGGGAAGGCGTACCGCTTCCTCCTCAATGACCCGGCTCGGGCCGCCGTCCAAGGCGAAGTCCAGGCGGGCGCCGAAGATGTGCTGGTGGAAGGGTGCGCCGAGCCCTGGCGCCATCTCGGATGCGAAGCGCTCGTCGAGCATGGCCGAGGTGAAGACAACGCCGGTGGCCTTGGCCTCGAATTCGATGGTGCCGTCCAGGTAGAGGTACCAGTAGAAGCCGTAATCGTAGTTGCCCACGGTGGTGAAGAAGCTGATCACCAATCGGCGGTTGCGACGCGTGTACTTCACGCCGGACCAGTCATCTGCGTGCTTGGAGAGGATCGAGGCGTCTTCCTCGTGCATGCAAATGCCGTTGGTGATCGTCTGGGCGTTGCCATCGCCGTCAGTGACCACGGGGGAAATGTAGTGGATTTCGCCCAGGCAATCGCAGCCGAGCTCCAGCGAATTGGCCAGCCGCCCGATCAGGTATTCGCCGGTGTCGAAGTAGTTCTGCCAGCTGCGCACCGGTGATGGGTCTCCATAGGGGACCACCATTTCGGCGATGGAGGCGCGGTCCAGGATGCGGCGATCGACCCCCTTGTCGTTGAAGCCGATGTTGTAGAGCACCAGGCCCTCGCGCATGTCGAATCCGATATCAAGAGACCACTTTTCCCATTCCACGTGGTTGCCGTTGGCGACGGTGAAGCTGGCGCCCTCTGGCTGGGTGATTTCAATGGGCTTCTGCGTGGTGCGCGTCGGGCCGGTCAGCTCGGGATCGGTGTAGTTGCCATGGGTCTCGGGTACCGGGACGATTTGGAGATCCAGCAGGCGGTCAACTTTTTGGGCGATGGTGTCGATGTAAACCACGAGTCCATCCACCGGGTGGGCCCAGGCTGAATCCTCGGCGAAGTCCTGGCGGAATGCGAGCCCGCGCAGGATGCGGCGACCGGATTCCTCTGGATACTCGTCATCGTAGACACCGGCGGAAAGCGGGGCAACGCGTACTTGAGCTGTGGTGAGGTCGCGTTTGGCTAGGGCGGCCACCCACTGGGGGTCAGCGTTGAGAATGGATTCGACCATTTCGAACTCTTCAAGCAGCACCGGCATCTGGCCCACTTTGGACGGGTCGAGATCGATGATCGACACCACGCTGCGGTTGCCCAGATCCAGCACGATGTCTCGTGGCGAGTTGGTGAGCTTGTCCAGGAGCATGACTCGGACATGCCGGCCGGGCCGGGAGTGCTGTGGGTCTTCCAAGCCCAGGTAGGCGATACGGGTGTTGTCGCCGAACAGTTGGTTGTCAACCAGAAGCTCTTTGGCCAGAGAGATTTCCGCTTCACTGAGCAAAGTGAAATCTGTCGTTGCTGTGATGGTCACGAGCTGGGCTCCTTTGAATGTGATGTAGATCAATTATTATTCTATGAATGTAGAGAATACGGAGCGGCACTGCGGGGCGCAACCCTTTGGGAACAAAAATTTAAAAATGGCTAGGCTTGAGCTATGCCAAAAATCGTTGATCATGACCAGCGCCGCCGAGAGATCGTAGAGGTCACTTGGAAGTTCATCGCCCGCGAAGGTATCGAGAAGCTGAATCTGCGTGACTTGGCCGCTGCCGCTGGTTACGCCAACGGAGCGCTGAAGCCGTACTTCCCGACGCGCGATGCGCTGCTTGTGGCGACCTTCAACTTCGTCGCGGACGCAACGAACCAGCGCATAAAGCAGAACGCGGCAGGCATGCAGGGCTTGGAAGCCATTGCAGCGTTCGCCCGGGAAGTGCTCCCGCTCGATGAACTGCGGCGGAACGAGGCGCGCATTGCCGTGCATTTCTGGCATCTGGCGCTAGGTGATCCCAAGCTTGCCGTCGTGAATGCATCGACGATGGACCAATGGCGAACCATGCTCGATGGCTGGCTGGAGCAAATTTTCCCCGCAGCAGACGCGCGCACCCTGATGGCCCGCGATTCGCTGATCAACTTCCTCTTGGGTGCCCAGGCCAGCAGCGTATTGGATGCAGAAGTCAACACCGCTGTCCTGTTGGAAGAACAACTGAAGTACCAGCTGGACCTGCTCGACTCCTTCGCCCGATAGAATTCCCAGCGATATTCTCGGGTTGAAGAAAATAGTGACAATCTTCGCGGCCGAGCGTACCCTCAAATGTGATGCCCCGCACCTTGGAAGCGTCAATGGGGGAGGGAACGCATGTATCAGATCCAGCACGTCGACTCATTTACCGCGTGGTCGCGGCTCATTTCTGATGCCTTCGTGCAATTGCGCAGCGAACAAGTGACCGGTGGCCACTTCACCGCGTCCCTCGGGGTGAACATGCTCGGCGACATCGGCCTGATGCGCATCCACGCCAGGCCCCATGCGGTGCAGCGCACCGTGGATCTGACCAACAGCGGGGATGGGGAGTTCTACAAAGTCTCCTACCAGCTCGACGGCTATGGCCTGCTGGTTCAGGACGGGCGTGAAACGGTGCTCGCCCCGGGAGACCTGGCCATCTATGACACCCAGCGTCCCTATACGCTGGCCTTCGAAAAGCCTGCCACCGTCGTTGTCGCACTGATTCCGCACGGCCAATTCAAGCTTTCAACCCAGCAGGTCGGGCAGGTGACCGCGCTGGCCCTCAAGAACAACCATCCGCTCTCCGGGACCGTCGCCCCGCTCATGAACCACCTTGGCGCCAATCTTGCGCAATGGGACGAATACGGGGGATACCCCTTGGCCCGCAATACCGTGGATCTGCTTGCCACGGCACTCGGCGGGGTGCTGGGAATCGATACCGTTGCGGACACCAAGGCCCAGCAGCGCGAGAAGATCACCAGCTACATTGATGAGCATCTCAACGACGCCGACTTGGGGCCGGCGCAAATCGCGGCGGCGCACTTCATCTCGATCCGCAGCTTGCACGCCTTGTTCGAGCATCAACCCCATAGCGTCGCTGCGCTCATTCGCCACCGCCGCCTCACCGAAGCTTCGCGTTTGCTGCGCGACCCGCTGCTGTTGGCGCAATCAGTCCAGGCAATTGGCGCGCGGGTGGGCATCGCCGATGCGGCCGGATTCAGCCGGATGTTTTCCAGGGAATTCGGCTGCACTCCGGGCAAGTACCGCACCGGGCAATGAGACGTGGCGCACAGCCCTGCGCGGGGAAGCAATGAGGCTGCACCGAATGACAATGCGAATCCTCCCGCGCCGTAGATCCTGAAGAGAGCACAATCAACACTTTTGGGGGATCTTATGGCACTGGAACAACGCACTCTTACGGTGCCAGCGCTGGTGGTCATGATCATTGCGGCCAGCGCGCCGTTGACGGCAGTGGCCGGTGGCGTCACCACAAACTACGCGGTGACCGGAATGAGCTCTGTACCGCTGTCCTTCCTGCTCATCGGGGCGGTGCTCCTGGTCTTCAGCATTGGCTACACCGCCATGAGCCGGCATATCCCCAACGCGGGGGCCTTCTACGCCTATGTGGCCGAAGGGCTGGGGAGGGTCGTGGGAGTCGGGGCCGCAATGGTGGCGCTCGTTAGCTACAACCTGATGCAAATCGGCATCTATGGAATGTTCGGTTTCGCGGCGGCTTCCTTCGCCAATGCCACGTTCAACACGGCAATTCCGTGGTGGGGCATGGCCCTCGTGGCCTGGGCCGCCGTCGGGTTCCTCGGCATGAACCGCGTGGATTTCTCCGTGAAGGTCCTGGGGATCATCGTTGCCGCCGAATTCCTGGTCGTTGTCGTTTACAACATCATGGCTTTTGCGCTGGCACCACAGGCGCCGCAACCAGAAACCGCCTTCAACTTCTCCGACGCGCTGGCCCCGGGCATGGGTGCCGTCGTGGCGTTCACCATTGCGGCGTTCATGGGCTTCGAATCGGGAACCATCTACAACGAAGAGGTCAAGGACCCGCAGCGAACGGCACGGCGCGCCACCATGATCGCCATCGTCATTATCGCCTGCTTCTACGCCTTCTCCGCCTTTGCGGTAGCGGTAGGCGAGGGGGCAGACAACGTCATCGCCGCCTCGGCCGAGAATGGCCCGGATCTGCTGTTCGTCTTTTTCGCAGCCCATGCCCCAACGTGGTTCGTGGATCTTGCGAACATCCTGTTCATCACGAGCCTGTTCGCCGCATTGCTGGCCTTCCACAATGTCATTGCGCGGTATTTCTACTCCATGGGCCGTGGTGGCGCCCTGCCGAAGTTCTTGGCGGTCACCTCGCGAACCACTCACGCGCCGATTGCAGGATCGATGGCCCAGTCGGTGCTCGGGCTGATCGTGATCATTGCCTTCGCCATCGCATCGCGCGGCCAAGAACCCATGTACATCGTGTTCACCATGTTCACCTGGATGACCAATTCCGCGGCCTTTGGCCTGGTGCTGCTGATGGCGCTGACATCCTTCGCTGTCATCGGATACTTTGCGCGGCGCAAAACCGACGACTCGCTGGTCACCCGGGTGATCGCGCCATCGATTTCAGGCATCGCGCTGTTCTACGTCTTCGCCCAGATCATCATCAACTTCGATATCCTGCTCGGCGTTGAAGACCCGGGCCTTCTGGGATACGCGCTCCAAGGCATCGTCATCATCCCCGGGGTACTGGCTTCATTGGCCGCGGCAATCATCAGGCTAACCGGCAAGGGATCCCAGCCGGCAACAGAACTATCCGTCTTGTAAAAGCACAACAAAGGAGTTGCACCATGGCATACGCCAACGCCCAAGAACTATTGGACGCAATCCAGCCCGCCACCGGCGGAACCGAAATTTTCGATCCGGCCACCGGGGAACTCGTGGGACGGGTCGAGCAGCAGACCGCCGAAGACCTGGATGCCGCGGTCGCTTCGGCCAAGGCTGCCCAGCCTGCCTGGGACAAGCTCGGACACGCTGAACGCAAGCGCTTGCTGAATGCCGCTGCGGACAATATCGAGGCTAACGCTGAAGCCTTGGCCGAACTGCTCTCCCGCGAGCAGGGCAAGCCGCTCAATGGCCCTAATGCCCGATTCGAGGTGGGAGGGGCAGCAGCATGGCTGCGCGCAGCAACCGCCTATGAGGTAGAGCCAGAAGTGATCGTGGATGACGGCGAAACCTATGCCGCAAAGCATTTTCGCGCGCTGGGTGTGGTCGGGGCCATCGGTCCGTGGAACTGGCCAGTGATGATCTCCATCTGGCAGCTGGCACCGTCGCTGCGCATGGGCAACACGGTGGTGATGAAGCCCAGCGAGTACACGCCGCTATCGGTCCTGGCACTGGTGCACATCCTGAATGAAGTGCTTCCAGCCGACGTCCTGCAAATAGTCGCCGGTGGGCGCGAAGTGGGAGAAAAGCTCTCCGGCCATCCAGACATTGCCAAGATCATGTTCACCGGGTCCACCCGCACCGGAAAAGCGATCATCCGTTCTTCCGCAGACACGGTCAAGCGACTGACCATGGAACTGGGCGGAAATGATGCCGGCATCGTGCTGGAAGACGCTGATCCAAAAGCCATCGCCCAGGACCTGTTCTGGGGTGCCTTCATCAACACCGGCCAGACCTGCGCTGCCTTGAAGCGGCTCTACGTTCCCGAATCCATCTACGACGAGGTGTGCGCCGAGCTCACCGCGGTAGCCAAGGCCATGCCGATGGGCGTTGGCTTGGACGAGAACAATGTCCTGGGTCCCCTGCAAAACAAGGCGCAGTACGACATCGTCGCAGGACTCGTCGCGGACGCTGTGAATTCGGGAGCCACCGTATTGCTCGGTGCGAACCCGGATGAGCAGGCCAAGGGCTACTTCTACCCCACAACGCTCATCGCCGACATCGACCCGGACAACCGGCTGGTGACCGAAGAACAATTCGGCCCGGCCCTGCCGATCATCAAGGTCAAAAACAGTGCTGAAGCAGTTGCCCACGCCAACTCCCTGGAAGTCGGCCTCGGCGCTTCGGTCTGGAGCAGCGACCGCGACAAGGCCCTGGAAGTAGCAGCCCAGATTGAGTCGGGGACCGTGTGGATCAACTCCCACGGCACCATCGATCCGCGCATTCCATTTGGTGGTGCCAAGCAATCGGGCTACGGCCTGGAATTCGGCCTTGACGGGCTGAAGTCCTTGGCACAGCCGCAGATCATCAAGGGCTGACAAGCTCAGGAGAAAACGAGAAGTGGCGGTGTTCGCGGGCCCAAGCCGGGACCTGTGAACACCGCCACTTCCCCATATAGGGCTAGTTGATGATGTCGCCTTTGGGGCTTTCTGCAATCGCTGCGATGCGTTCGCGCCAGGCTTGCAGCTGATCAGGAGGCAGCCGCGTCCAATCATGGATTTCGCGGACAACTTTCAATGGACTGGAACTGCGGTAGGAGCGGGTCGGGTTTCCCGGGAACTTCTTGTCGGTGACATTAGGATCATCTTCGAATTCTCCGGTCGGCTCCACCTCATACACATGCGGAGTTCCGTCATGTGCCGCAATCTGCGCAGCCAAGCCAGCCCCGTCGGGCAACGCCGTGAAATAGATGTGATTCATGAGGATCTCGGGTCGATAGTTCGAGGGAAAACCAGCGGACAGTAAATCGCCGGGGCCCAATGCCGCCTTGGTGCCGTGGTAGAACGGTCCTGCTTCCGAATCCTTGGTCATGGACCCGAGCATAGCGAATTGGCTACGGCGGTAAAAGGGGCACTGGCCGAGCAGCCACAGGGCGGGCAATTGAAGAGTTTCAAGTACCCGGACACGTATATTGGGTGGTGAACCGCGAACAAGCTTTGGAGAATTACTCGTGCCCATCTTGAATAAAGACATGTCCCTGTGCATCTCGTTGTCGGGGCGACCATCAAATCTCGGGACCCGATTCCACAACTACCTTTATGAAGAATTGGGGCTGAACTTCATCTACAAGGCTTTCTCCACCGATGATCTGGCAGGAGCCATTGCTGGAGTCCGTGCTTTGGGAATTCGGGGATGCTCGGTCTCCATGCCGTTTAAGGAAGACGTGATGAAGCTGGTCGATGAGATCGAGACTTCTGCCGCGGCTATCGATTCGGTCAACACGATCGTGAACACCGACGGCCGCCTGGTGGCCTCGAATACTGATTTTGAAGCAATTGCGACGCTGATCAAGCGCCACGAGCTGGATGCGAGCCACAGCGTCCTGGTCCGCGGATCCGGGGGAATGGCCAAGGCCGTTGTCGCAGCGTTCCGCGATGCTGGCTTTGAGAATCTCACCGTGCTGGCCCGGAACGAAAAAGCCGGCCAAGAGCTGGCTCAGAAGTACAACTACAAGTTTGCTGCTGCTGATCCAGCACCTGGAAGCCAGATCTTGGTCAACGTGACTCCGCTAGGCATGGATGGGGCGCAAGCCGACGTCCAATCATTTTCCGATGAGCACATTGCCGCTGCTGAAGCCATCTTTGATGTTGTCGCTTTCCCAAGCCAGACTCCGCTGATCCTGGCCGCCCAGAAGGCAGGAAAGCCGGTGATCACCGGCGCGGAAGTCATCGCACTGCAGGCTGCCGCCCAGTTCGAGAAGTACACCGGGCACTCGCTGAGCGATGAGCAGATTGCGCGGGCCTCGGAGTTCTCGCGCCAGTAGCCGCCTATTGATCCTTGCGGGTCAATGTACTGCAACGCCAAATAGCCGATGCCAGCACCAAGACCTTGGTGCTGGCATCAGCTATGCCAGGCGTTGCGGCTATTCGCCTCTTGAATCCGTCTCATCATCAGCAACGAATTCCACGGTTGTCGACTTGCGGCCCCGGGCCACGAGGACGATGACAACGACCAGTGCGATGACAAAGAGCACCGGAACGATATAGAACACGATGAGCTCGTAGGCATTAGGCACTAATGGGTTCACGCTTGAGTCACCATTATCTAGTTGATCCATGTTTTTTGGCACTTGGCTTGGGCGGATCAGCCGCGGAGCACTATCTCCAGATCTTCGAGCTGCTGGCCTGCAGGATACTGCCCGTTGAAAAGCTTCGAGCCATCCTCGGTGAGGACAGCAGAGAAACGGGTCTTGACCAAGCCGAAAGCGCGCGAGACAGCAGTTTCAGTGAGTTCAGCGATCGCAACGCGACCATTAGCCGTACCAATGGTGAGCGTGATGGCTTCATCCTGGTTTTCCACGCGAGGCTCTATCAGGTCCAGCTTCATCATGCCTCCGTGTCCGGAGAAGGACACGTGGCCGTTGAACCACACCTCATTATCCGGGACATCAGTTGCCGGGGATGCGGGGAAGACCAAGGAGTTGCCGGCTTGCCAGACACCATTGCTTGCTTCGATGCGTCCGTCAGCAAGGGAAGAAATATAACCCACGAACGAGGCTTTCAGGCCCCATTCCAGATGCGGCTGGAACGGATCGCCAGCTGGCGCACCATTTCCCATCATTATTGTCGTCCTTCCACAAGTTAACGGCACTAAATACTCTGCTGATCAGTATTTCATAACTCCGATAGCTGTTGGTGCCCAGATTCACTGCTAGCTGATCATTACGCGGTGCGTCGTTGAGGATGCGATGGCTGCCGCAACCGACGGCAGTGCAGCCGGCAACAGCTCCACGCTCAATTGCCCGGACGGCCAATTGAGCGTGCAGCGACGATCGCGCGCAAGGATTTGCCTCGGCGCAGGGGAGCCAAGGAGGCGGCAGCACCCATCGGAACAACGATGGCCGTGCCAAAATCTATCCAAGGGTATTGGTCCCTGGCCGGGCTGTGCCCAGTCAGGCGGCGGAAGCCAGGCTAGATCGCCTTGCCAGGATTCAGGATTCCCTGCGGATCGAAGACGGCACGCAGCCGGCGCTGCAGCTGCAACGAAGTTTCTCCCAGTTCTTCGGCCAGCCAGTCCTGCTTGAGCAAGCCGATGCCGTGTTCGCCGGTCAACGTCCCGCCCAGATCCTTGGCCAGATGGAACATGTCCGCCAAGGCTGCCTTGGGGGCACCTGAAGTAATCGACTGCCCGCGGGGAACGATAATGATCGGATGGAGGTTTCCATCAGCCGCGTGGGCAATGATGAAAATCGATACAGCGCGTTCGGCTTCGATCCGCTGCAGCCCGTGGATCGCCTCGGCTAGCCGATTGCGTGGGACTCCGATATCGCAGATCGACACCGTACCCAGTTTTTCCATGCTGGGGATGGCCTGGCGCCGGGCTTCGAGCAGAGCTTCGGCATGCTGCGGGTCTACAGCCAATTCGCTGTGCCCGGCTAATGGCCCGATGGCCTCCTGCAACGCCTGCATTTCCAAGTGCGCACCGTAGCCATCGGTTTGGGCGAGCAGCAGCGCACCACCGCGGTTGTGGTGATCGGTTCCCAAAGCGGCATCCACCGCGCCGAGTGTTTTGCCGTCCATGAGTTCCAGCACCGAAGGTGTCAGCCCGGCGGCTGCCACCGCTGAAGCCGCCAAGGCCGCCGACGACTCATCGGGGAAGTAGGCGACCAGGGTGGCAGTGTGCTTCGGCTTCGGGCGCAACCGCAGCATCGCCTCGACCACAATGCCCAAGGTTCCCTCCGAGCCAATCATCAGCGCATTCATGTCATAGCCGGCCACGCCCTTGATGGTGCGCCGCCCGGTGCGCAGCAGCTGCCCATCGGGCAGCACCACCAGCAAGCTGAGCACCGATTCACGGGTCACCCCGTACTTGGCGCACCACATGCCCCCGGCATTCGTCGCAATGTTGCCGCCGATGGAACAAATAGCGGTGCTGGCCGGGTCCGGGGCATAGAACAATCCGTGCTCCAAGGCTGCCTGGTTCACTGCCGCGTTAATAACTCCGGGCTGGACCACCGCGATCCCTTGCACGGGATCCAGCGAAAGGATCTGGTTCATCGCCGACAGGTCCAGCACCACCTCGCCAGCCTGGGCGCAGGAACCTGCCGCAAGGCCCGTGCCTGCCCCGCGCGGGACGATTTTCACGCCGTGTTCCTGGGCCAGCTTCATGGTGAGCACCACGTCATCCACGTCCTGGGCGAAAATCACCCCGTCGGCGAAGCTTTGCGGGATGAACCCCGAGCGATCCACGCTGGCCCGTGCCCGGTCATCCGGATCAACCGAAGCCCTGGGATGGGCGTCCAAGAGCTGCTGGCTGCTTTCTGAAATCATCATGGTCCTCCCGCAAAAAGAAAACTGGCAGGAAGGCTCATGCCTTCCTGCCAGCCAGGTGCTTATTCGACGAAGCTGTCAGCGACGATCAGCGCTTGCTCCAGGCGATCCAGCGCTTCGATGAGCACCTCGTCCTGGATGTTCATCGCCGGAACCACATGGAGCCGATTGAAGTTGGCGAACGGCAGCAAGCCGGCCTTCTTCGCGGCGCCAATCACCTGGTTCATCTCCGGGCTGCTGCCGCCATAGGCTGCCAGCGGCTCACGGGTCTCGCGGTTCTTCACCAGCTCGATGGCCCAGAACACCCCGGTGCCGCGGACCTCGCCCACCGACGGGTGATCGGCGGCGAACTGTGCCAGGCGGGGACCGATGATTTCCTCGCCCAAGCGCTTGGCGTTCTCCACCATGCCCTCGTCCTCCATCGCGGTGATGGTGGCTGCGGCCGCGGCGCAAGCCAGCGGGTGGCCCGAGTAGGTCAGCCCGCCAGGATAGGCCCTCTCCCGGAAGGTCTCGAAGATCTGCGGGCTGATGGCCACCCCGCCCAGCGGCACGTAGCCGGAGTTCACGCCCTTGGCGAAGGTCAGCAGGTCCGGGACCACGCCGAAGTGGTTCACCGCGAACCATTCGCCGCTGCGGCCGAAGCCGGCCATGACCTCGTCGGCGATATACACGATGCCGTGCTTCTTGGTCAGCTCGCGCACGCCCTGGAGGTATCCGGGAGGTGGCAGGTAGATGCCGGCGGTACCCGGAATCGACTCAAGGATGAGCGCGGCAATGGTGCCCGGTCCCTCCAGGAGAATCGTGTCCTCCAGGTGCTTGAGCGCCCGCTGCGTTTCCTCTTCCAAGGTGGCCGAGTTGAAGTAGGAGCGGTAGGGGTAGGCAGGGAAGAAGCGCACCACCCCGTCGCTGGCATGATCCGAGGCGAAGCGCCGCGGATCCCCGGTGATATTCACCGCCAGGTGGGTGCCGCCATGGTAGGAGCGGTAGGCCGAGAGCACCTTGTGCTTGCCGGTATGCAGCCGGGCCATGCGCACCGCATGCTCCACCGCATCCGCCCCGCCATTGGTGAAGAAGATCTTGTCCAGCTCGCCCGGGGTGTGCTTGGCGATCAGCCGGGCCGCCTCGGAACGCGCGTCATTGACATGCTGCGGCGCGATGGTCGCCAGCTTGCCTGCCTGCTCGACGATAGCCGCGATGACCTTGGGGTGCTGGTGGCCGATATTGGTATTGACCAGCTGGCTGGACAGGTCGATCAGCTTGTTGCCCTCGCCGTCCCACACATAGGACCCCTCGGTCTTCAAGATGGTCATCGGGTCGAAGGGGCCCTGCGCCTGCCAGGAGTGGAACACATGCTCGCGGTCCAGCTCGTAGGCGCGGCGCCCGGCGGCGATCTGCTCTTCGGTGATCTGGACCTGTACGATTGCTTGCTCGCTCATGATGCTCCTAGTCGTTCTGCGGGAAGCCGAGGTTGATGCCACCGTGGCTGGGATCCAGCCAGCGCTTGGTGACCACCTTGTTGCGGGTGAAGAATTTGAAGCCCTCCGGGCCGTAGGCGTGCTGGTCGCCGAACAGCGAGGCCTTCCAGCCGCCAAAGGAGTGGTAGCCCACCGGGACGGGGATCGGCACGTTCACTCCGACCATGCCCACCTGGATCTCGTCCTCGAAGCGGCGGGCCGCTCCACCGTCGTTGGTGAAGATCGCGGTGCCATTGCCATAGGGCGAGGAGTTGATCAGGTCGATCCCGTCGTTGAAGGACTCGACGCGGACCACCGAGAGCACCGGGCCGAAGATCTCATCGGTGTAGATGGACATGCCGGTGCCGACCTTGTCGAAGAGGGTCGGGTGCAGGAAGAAGCCCTCGCCGTCGGCATCCACGGTGCCGGTGCGGCCATCGATCACCAGCTCTGCCCCGGCCTCGATTCCGGCGTCGATGTAGCCGGCCACCTTCGCCTTGTGCTCGCCGGTGATCAGCGGGCCCATATCGCAGCCGCGGGTTCCCTCGCCCACGCGCAGCGTCTTGGCGCGCTGGGCGATCTTGGCCACCAGTTCATCGGCGATGGATTCCAGCGCCACCACCACGGAGATCGCCATGCAGCGCTCGCCGGCCGCCCCGAAGCCCGCGTTCACGGCCATGTCGGCAGCCAGGTCCAGGTCGGCGTCGGGCAGCACCAGCATGTGGTTCTTCGCTCCGCCGAAGGCCTGGACGCGCTTGCCGTGGGCGGTGCCGGTGGAGTAGACATACTGGGCGATCGGGGTGGATCCGACGAAGGATACCGAGTTGACCCGCGGGTCGGTCAGCAGGGTGTCCACCGATTCCTTGTCGCCGTGCACCACATTCAGCACGCCCTCGGGCAGGCCGGCCTCCGCGAAGAGCTGGGCCAGCCAGATCGATGCGGTCGGGTCCTTCTCCGATGGCTTGAGCACCACGGCGTTGCCGGCGGCGATGGCCACCGGGAAGAACCACAGCGGGACCATGGCCGGGAAGTTGAAGGGGGAGATGATGGCCGAGACGCCGACCGGCTGGCGCAGCGACTGCACGTCAACACCGGTCGAGGCGTTCTGCGAGTATTCGCCCTTGAGCAGGTACGGGGCGTTGCAGGCCAGCTCCACCACTTCCAGGCCGCGGGCGACCTCGCCCAGCGCGTCGTCGAGCACCTTGCCGTGCTCCGCGGTGATGATGGCGGCCAGCTCGCCCTTGCGCTCGGCCAGCAGCTGGCGGAAGTTGAACATGATCGCGGTGCGGCGGGCCAGCGAGGTGTCGCGCCACTTCGGGAAGGCCTCGGCGGCCGCGGCAATGGCCACCTCGGTGGTGGCCTTGGAAGCCAGCTGCACGGTGCGGGTGATCTCGCCGGTGGCCGGGTTGTAGATGTTGCCGGTGCGCTCGTTGGCGGAGTAGGCGGCGTTGTTGATCCAGTGCTGCAGGGTGTCGGTCAGCGTGGTGCTCATCGCGGGTGTTCCTTTCAGGGTCCTTCATCGGGCTTTCCTTCATCATGGGTCATTGCGGTGACCGGGAACACCGTTACTGTGTCATGATTTATGCAAGAACGATTACGGAGTGTAAAAATGCTGACGGTCAATGAGGTCCTGCAACTGCCGGTGGTCCAAGCCGCCGACCCCCGGATCCTCTGCGCCGACGGGCTGGACTCCGAACTGCGCTGGGTGCACGTGACCGAATCCAGCGAGAACACCGAGCTGCTCCTGGGGCGCGAACTGGTGCTCACCACCCTGCGCAACGTCAGCGACGTCCGGGGCTTCATCACCGCCCTGCGCGCCGCCGGCGCGGCCGCGGTCATCATCGAGGACACCACCGGCAGCGACATTTCCGCAGCGGACCTGGGCCTGCCGGTCATCGTGCTGCGCCGCCGCACCCGCTTCGTGGCGATCACCGAAGTCATCCACCAGCTGCTCGTGGCCCAGCAGCTCGAAGCCGTGCAATTCTCCCGCACCGTGCACGAAATCTACACCGGGCTCTCCCTGTCCGAGGCCGACGAGGCCGACATCGTTGCGCGCACCGCCGAGCTGCTTTGCGCCCCGGTGGTGCTCGAAGATGTCCGCCACCGGGTGCTCGCCCACGCCGACGCCCACCTGGAGGACTGGATCAACCGCTCCAAGTTCGTCGGCTACCTCCAGCACACCGGACGGGCCACCGGAGCGGAGAACTGGCTGCAAACCCCGGTGGGCGCGGCCCGTCGGCGCTGGGGCCGGCTGATCGTCCCGGCCCAATTGCAAGACGACGACCGGGCCGCCCTGGTCCTGGAACGCGCCGGCCAGGCCCTGACCATCGCCCGGCTTTCCGGACGCGACGAACGCGAATTGCTCTACCAGACCCGCACCGCCACCTTGCACGAACTGGCCGCCGGGCACAGCTACAGCGAAAAGGAGCTGTCCATCCGCACCCAGGCCCTGGGCCTGGCCCCGGCCGCCTACTATGTCCCGGTGGTCATTTCCACCTCCGCCGCGGCCAGCGCCACCGAAACCCAGCTGGCCGACCGCGCCTTGCTCGAGGAGCTCGACCAGCTCGCCGATTCCATGCACCTGGGCATCCTCGCCGGCCTGCGCAAGCCCGGCTACCTCTCGATCCTGCTGCCGGTGCGCGCCCGCGAACTGATCGACTCCACCCTGCAGGGCTTCACCCGCCGGCTGGCCGAGCAGCGGGCCGAGCCGGTGGCCATCGGCGTGGGGCCCGAAGGCACCCTGGGCGCGGCGATCACCGGGCTGGAACAAGCAGCGCAGGTGGCGGAAATCGTGCCGCACCTGCCTACCCGCGCCCAGCCCTACTACCGCTTTGCCGACCTGCGCCTGCGCGGGGTGCTCTCGGCCATGGGCAGCGACCCCCGGATGCGCACCTTCGCCCACGCCGAGCTGGCCTCCTTGCTCAACCCCGTCGACGAACCTGCCCTGGACCTGCTCGAGCTCTACCTCGCGCACAGCGGCAACAAGTCCGCCCTGGCCAAGGCCGGCTACCTCTCGCGCCCCACGCTCTACTCCCGGCTGGCCAAGCTCGAAGCAAAGCTCGGCGTGGTGCTGGACTCCGCCGAATCCCGCGCCAGTCTGCAGGTCGCCCTGCTCTGGTACCGCATGCACGGCTGAGCCCGTCGTTCCTTGCCGCCCCCGCCGAAGTTCTCCACAGTTCGATCCTGGCGCAGCTCCGCCGCCCGCGCACCCGTGCACGCTGGGGGACATGAGCACAGCAACAACCCAGGCGCTGGCCGATCTGGCCACCGCGGCCCGGCTGATCACTTCGGCCACCGCTGCGCTCAGCGATCCCGGAATCGCTCCCGGCCACGCCGCCTGCTTCGGGATCCTGGCCGAACAGCTGGGCGCAGCCCAAGCCCGCGCGCAGATCCATGTCGCCCACGCCGTGCGGCGCAGCGGCGCGCACAAGCTCGACCTGCCCTCCCTGCAGGCCGTGGCCCAGGCCGGCGCCGATCCCAGCTTGCCCAACCTCGCAGCCGCCGAAGGCCAAACGACCGCCGGGCGCACCGCCTTCCGCTCGGCCCGCTCTTTCCTGCAGGACTGGTTGGATATTCCGCGCAGTGCCGCCCACGACCGGCTCATCCAAGCCGACTGCCTGATCGGCGGCGTGGATGAGGCCGGGCAGCCCCTCGCACCGTGGCTCGAAGAGCTGGCCGCGGACTTCGCCGAACCCGCCATCGATCCGCGCCTGGTGGCCGCCACCGCGCTGAAGCTGCACTCCACCCGCAAGGACCTGCCCGATGGCGCGGCCGGGGCCGAGCAAAAACAGCGCCTGCAGTCCGACGCCCGGGCGCTGATCCACAGCGAGCCCAAATCCGCGCGCAAGCACATCGCCGACATGGTCGCCCAGGTCAAAGCCGGCAAGCGCCCGCTCAAAGCGCTGCTGGACGAGGTCGGCCTCTTCCGCCGGGGCACCCGCCGCGGCTTGATCGAATACATCCTGCGCGTTCTGCCCTCCCAGGCCGCGGTGATCGAAGCGCACTTCGCCTGCACCGGCAACCCCGCCACGCAGGCCGGGGACCGCCAGGGATTGCAGGAAGCCGAAGCCGCATTCACCGGCGATCCGGGCGAGGGCTGGGACGATGAAGCCACCAAGCCCGACTGGGCCCGCGAAGGCAACACCGGCCCGCCCGGCCCGGATTCCGAACCTGCACCGGGCGCCGACGCGGAGCCCGACACCGAACCAGAAGTCGAAGCCAGGCCCGTTGAGCCCGCACCTGCATGGGAGGATCTGAAACCCGAACGGCGCCGGCTGATCGGCCTCATGGCGCTATTGCTCAAAGACCATCGAGCCAGTGAGGACCATCGAGCCAATGACGGGACAAGCGCCAGCCGTGCTGGCCTGGCCACCGCGCAAGTCAGCATTATTCTGGACTACGAGAAAATGCTCAGCGGAGCACCGCGCTATGCCGTGAGCTCCTCGGGGCTGGCGTTCTCGCCCGGTGAACTGCGCGCCGCCATGTGCAACGCCGGAATCTTTCCGGTCATCCTCAACGGCCAATCCCTGCCACTTGACCTGGGCCGAACCCAGCGCCTGTTCAGCAAGGCGCAGGGCCGGGCGATCCGCGCCGCCTACCGCGGGTGCGCCTACCCGGGCTGCGCGATGCCCGTCGAACGCTGCGAACTGGACCATCTGGACGCCTGGGAGAACGGCGGATGCACCGACATCCATTCGGCGTCCCTGTGCTGCCCGGTTCATCACGTGGAACGGCACTGCGGGCTGTTCCACGCGGTGAAGATCCCCGGCTGCCGCCCCATGGTCTTGCTATCGCCGGATCTGGACCCGGAACAGCAATTGCGGATCAACACCTACTTCATGACGCCCGATGAGGCCTTGGCCGCCGAGGAGCTGGCGCAGCGCATGACCGCGCAATGGCGTGCAGGCCAGCTCGAAATGGAAATCGTCGACCCCTGAGGACACGGGCTAGAGTGCGCGCAGGTGCCCGCGATGGATCTCGCCGGGCTCTTGCTCGTTCTGGCCAGCCAGCACGACAAAGGCCTGCCCGAACGTCAGCTCGTGGATGTGCTGTTCGCGCAGTCCCAGCTCGCGGGCGATCACCGAGGTGCTGGCTCGATGCTCCAGCTGCAGCGAAGGGAAGACGATCGAGAAGACGCGGGAGGTCACTGGCTGCACCGGTGCCGGCGCTTCGAGCGCGATCTCCTGGGATAGCCAGCAGTAGGCCTTTTCGCCGAGCAACCCGCTGGCCCGGCTATGGGCCAGGATCACCGTGGCCGGCACGCCGAAATGTGCTTCGAGGGTCAGCAGCTGCGGGATCTGCAGGGAATCGGAAATCCGCATTTGCAGGGACAAGGCCGGCAGCAGGAGCTGAGCGGCGAACTGATCGGCTACCAATTCCGCAGCCGCTACCTGTTCGCTGCCTGCGCCCAAGGACGAATGCAGCAGCAGGTGCCCCAGTTCGTGGGCGAGGGCAAAACGCCGAGCCTTCGCGGACCCGGAGGCCAGGAAGATGTAGGCCTGGGAGTCCTCCCAGAAGCTGAAGGTCTTCACCGCTTCGAGTTCCGGGGGCAGGCTCAGCACCCTGACCCCGTGGGATTCGAGCAGGTGCAGCACATCGGGCAGCGCGCCGCAGCCAAGCTGCCAGTCCAGGCGCAGTTGCACGGCCGCATCGGCCGGCGAATATCCGGTCAGGTCCGGGACTTCGGTGGCTGGCAGGGCGAAATTCTGGGTGATCAGGCGATAGAGCTCCACGCCGGTTCGGCCGGCGGCGGCAGCGGCCCGCTTCTGCGCGGTGCTGGTTCGCCGTGGGCTGCGGAAGAAGATGCGTTCGGTATCGATGCCGCTGGCGGCAGGCAGGTGGAAGAAGCGCGGGGTGCATCCGAGCGCGGCGGCCAATTCATCGCCCAGCCGCTCCGGTGCCTGGGCCAGCTCCTGCTCGCAGATGCCCAGTGACGCGGCCAGGGCAGACCGGCTCAAAGCTGCACGTTCGCGTGCGAGCCTGATTCTGGTCGGTTCCAAAGTCATGAGCTTCCTGCCATCTTCCAAAGGCGATCTTCATCGTCCTAGACCACAGACTAGTGGCCTATGACACAAAGCACCAATTGAGCGGCAAAGCGTGAAGACTTGGTGCTTCATATGACGCTGACATGCAGATTTATGGCCCACAGGTTGCACCTGCGGGCCATAAAACACTAGATCTTGTTGGCGGCTTCCTTCAGCACCGTGCGAAGGATGGATTCGATCTGGTCGAATTCCGGCTGCCCGATGGTGATCGGAGGCGCCAGCTGGATGACCGGGTCCCCGCGATCGTCGGCTCGGCAATACAGTCCGGCCTCCCACAGGGCGGGGGAGAGGTATTGGCGCAGCAGCCGCTCGGACTCTTCGTCGCTGAAGGTTTCCTTGGTGGCTTTGTCCTTGACCAGCTCGATCCCGTAGAAGTAGCCGGCCCCGCGCACGTCGCCCACAATGTCCAGATCCTTGAGCTTGGACAGCGTGGATTTGAAGGCGTCGGCGTTGTTCTTGACGTTCTCGTTGAGCCCTTCGCGCTCGAAGATATCCAGGTTCGCCATGGCCACTGCGGCCGCCACCGGGTGCCCGCCGAAGGTATAGCCGTGGTAGAAAGTGGTGTCGCCCTTGGTGAAGGGCTCGAAGAGCTTGTCGGAAACGACCATCACGCCCAGCGGGACGTAGCCGCTGGTCAGGGCCTTGGCCGAGGTGATGATGTCGGGCACGTAGCCGAAGTCGTTGCAGGCGAACATCGAGCCGATGCGCCCGAAGGCGCAGATGGTTTCGTCGGAAACCAGCAGCACGTCGTATTCGTCGCAGATTTCGCGGACCCGGTCGAAGTAGCCCGGCGGCGGCGGGAAGCAGCCGCCGGAGTTCTGCACCGGCTCCAGGAAGACGGCGGCCACGGTATCCGGGCCCTCGAATTCGATGGCCTCGCGGATGCGCTCGGCGGCCCACAGCCCGAAGTCCTTCTCGTTCTCCGCATACATTTCCGGTGCGCGGTAGAAGTTGGTGTTCGGCACGCGGAAGGTGCCAGGCACCAGCGGCTCGAAGGGGGTCTTCATATCGGGCAGCGAGGTGATGGCCAAGGCGCCCTGCGGGGTGCCGTGGTAAGCCAGCGCCCGGGAGATGACCTTGGTCTTGCCGGGCTTGCCCTTCATCTTGAAGTGCTGCTTGGCCAGCTTGAAGGCCGATTCCACCGCTTCGCCTCCACCGGTGGTGAAGAAGACGCGGTTCAGGTCGCCCGGCGCGTAGCTGGCCAGGCGCTCCGCCAGGTCAATTGCTGGTGCGTGGGCGTAGGACCACAGCGGCATGAAGGCCAGCTTCTCTGCCTGCTTCGCCATCGCTTCGGCCAGCTCGGCGCGTCCGTGGCCGGCGTTGACCACAAACAGCCCGGCCAGTCCGTCGAAGTACTCGCGTCCGGAATCGTCGTAGATCTTGTGCCCCTCGCCGCGCGCAATGATCGGAACCTGCGCGCCTTGCGAGATCCCGGAGTGCCGGGCCATGTGCATCCAAAGGTGATCGCGAGCGGCCTGCTGGCGATCGGTACCACGTGGTGTGTTCATCGTGTTCCCCAGTTGTATTCCTGTTTTTTCAGTGAAAGGTAGGTGAAGGTATTGGTGCTGACCACGCCTTGGATTCCGCGGATGGTTCCGATCACCCGAAGCAGGTCCTCGTCGTTCGAGCAGATGACCTCGGCAAGGATGTCGGAACTTCCGGTGGTGACTACGCAGTAGTCCACCTCGGGAAGCTCGGCAATGCGGTCGGCGGTGCCGCTGATGTCATCGTTGGCAACGACGCCGATCATCGCCTGGCGGGTGAATCCCAGCTCCAATGGGTTGGTGACTGCGACGATTTGCATAACGCGACTCTCGACCAGCTTCTGCACGCGTTGGCGCACTGCGGCTTCGCTCAAGCCGACTGCTTTGCCGATGGCGGCATAGGAACGGCGCCCGTCTTCCTGCAGCTGCTCGATGATTTCCTTGGAAATTTCATCGATGGCCTGTGCTGAGTGCGAGGGTAACGTCATATCGACCTCCTTGGGTCATTGGGCTTGGAACCGACCCTACATCCACTGATTCAGTTGCGAAAGGGTTATTTTTGTAAGTTTCTCGTTTCAGATTCGTTAAATATCTGAGGAATCTTTTGTTTAGGTCTTGTTTGGCTTTTGCATAGCTGACAGGATAAACGTCATCACATTCAGTATGTGCCAGATCACATTTCGCAGATGTTAGGACGGATGCCATGTCGCACTCGCAACGACGACTACCGCAAGATCCACAAATTCGCGCGCTGGTCCAAGCCATGGGCCAGCGAAGCTTCTCCCGCCGGTCTGTGCTGTCCACCGCCGGGGCGCTGGGCTTGACCGGATTGCTGGCAGCCTGCGGCACCGGCGGCTCCAGCGGAACGAAATCCGAGGTGTCGGTGACTGATATTTCCGAGTCCGATCCCTCCGTGAACTGGGCCAACTGGACCTTGTACCTGGATTATGACGACAAGAAGAAGACCTACCCGACCCTCGACGCCTTCACCAAGAAGACCGGCATCAAGGTCAACTACGCCGAAGACATCGACGGCAACGACTCCTACTACGGCAAGGTGCAGGGTCAGCTGAAGTCCGGCCAGGACATCGGCCAGGACATCATCACGCTCACCGACTGGATGGCCGGGCGCCTGATCCGCCAGGGCTACACCCAGGAACTGAACCTCGACAACATCCCGAACTCGGCGAATCTGCTGCCAACCTTGCAGAATGTCGACTTCGATCCAGGCCGCAAGCACTCGCTGACCTGGCAAACCGGCTATGCGGGCATCGCCTGGAACAAGAAGGCGTTCCCGAAGGGCCTGAAGAGCGTGGAAGACCTCTGGGATCCAGCGCTGAAAGGCCGCGTGACGGTGCTCGACGAGATGCGCGACACCATGGGCCTGCTGATGCTGCAAAACGGCGTGGACATCGCGGGCCAGTGGGGCGAAACCGAATTCGGCGCTGCCGCCGACGTGCTGCGCCAGAACATCGACAACGGCCAGATCCGCCAGGTCAAGGGCAACTCCTATAAGCAGGACTTCATCTCCGGGGACGCGATCGCCGGCATCGTCTGGTCCGGGGACCTGGTCCAGATGAACTTCGAGAACGATGACCAGTGGGAGTTCGTGATTCCCGAGGCCGGCGGCACCCTGTGGAGCGACAACCTGATGGTTCCGGTCGCGTCGCCGCGCAAGGCCAACGCCGAAAAGCTCATGGACTTCTACTACGATCCTGCGGTGGCCGCCGAGGTCGCCGCCTACGTGAACTACATCTGCCCGGTGCTCGGCGCCAAGGAAGAGATGGAGAAAATCGATCCGGAACTGGTGGGGAACCCGCTGATCTTCCCGACCGACGAGGATCTGGCCAATGCCCACGTCTTCCGCTCGCTGGACGGCGAGGAAGAGTCCACGCTGGGCTCGCAATTCCAAGAAGCCATCGGCGCCTGAGCCAGGTTTGGCCCAGAGCAATTGACCAGGAAGTGATAGGGGTATGACTACATTGGCAGAACGAACCGAGAGCACCGAGACCTCGGCGGGGGCCGATCTGAACCTGTCGGGCATTTCGAAGCGCTTCGCCAGCTTCACCGCCGTCGAGGAATTGGATCTGCTGGTTCCCTCCGGAACATTCTTTGCGCTGCTCGGCCCCTCGGGCTGCGGCAAATCCACCACCCTGCGCATGATCGCCGGGCTCGAAGCGCCCAGCGAAGGCAGCATTTCGATCGGCGGGCAGGATGTGACCGCGCTGCCCAGCCACCGGCGTCCGGTGAATACGGTCTTCCAGTCCTACGCGCTCTTCCCGCACATGTCGGTGCTGGAAAATGTGGCCTTTGGCCTGAAGCGCAAAAAGGACCCGCAGGCGATGCAGAAGGCCAAGGCCGGGCTGGAGCTCGTGGAGCTCTCGCACCTGGCCAACCGCAAGCCGGCCCAGCTCTCCGGCGGCCAGCAGCAGCGTGTGGCCCTGGCCCGCGCGCTGGTCAACCGCCCGCAGGTGCTGCTGCTGGACGAGCCGCTGGGCGCGCTGGATATGAAGCTGCGCCGGCAAATGCAGCTGGAGCTGAAGAAGATCCAGACCGAGGTGGGTTTGACCTTTATCCACGTCACCCACGACCAGGAGGAGGCCATGACCATGGCCGACGTGGTCGCGGTGATGAACGGCGGGCGGATCGAGCAGATGGGCGCCCCGCGCGACCTCTATGAACTGCCGCGCACCGCCTTTGTGGCCAACTTCCTGGGCAAATCGAACCTGATGCGGGGCATGGTCACCGGCCAGGAGAACGGCATGCTCAGCGTGGATGTTTCCGGGCGCACGATCCTGCTTCCGGCTCAGCGGGCGGTGCAAACTGCCGGCGAGGTGGTGATCGGGGTCCGCCCTGAGAAGATCACCATCGACCGGGTGGCGGTGGCCGGGGACAACCAGCTTTCTGGCACCGTGATCGACGTGTCCTTCACCGGGACCACGACCGAGTACCTGGTCGAGGTGGAGCAGATCGGCCTGATCGGCACCTTCTCGCAGAACCGCGGACAGCAGCCGGCCCAGGAAGGGGATACCGTGTTCCTGGCCTGGGACGCCGAGCACTCCTTCGGGCTGGCCGGGGACGAAAGCGTGAATGCCGGAGTCGAATCATGAGCGTCGACCTGCGCAGCAAGGACGAGGTGCGCGCGGAAAAGCGCAAGAACCGCACCGGAATCTACCTGGTTTCCCCCGGATTGCTGGTGCTGGCGCTGTTCTTCGCCCTGCCCGTGGTCATCCTGCTGGCCATGAGCTTGTACGTGAAGCCGCCGGGAGCGGAGATCGGCGAATTTGTTCCCGGTTTCGAGCTGGGCAATTACGCCACGGTGCTCTCGGCCTACTGGCCAGAACTGCTGCGCTCCTTCTGGTTTGCGCTGATCGCCACGGTGCTGGCGCTGCTGATCGGCTTCCCGATGGCGTACCTGGTGGCCGTGCGGCTGCGTGAGCGCACGCTATTGCAGGGCATCCTGCTGGTGCTGCTGATCGCCCCGTTCTTCTCCAGCTTCATCCTGCGCACCCAGGCCTGGAAGCAGATCCTGGCCGATGAAGGATTTGTCGCCCAGTCGCTGAAGTTCATCGCGATCCTGCCAGCCGACGGGCACCTGACCGCCACGCCCATCGCGGTGGTGGCCGGCCTGACCTATAACTTCCTGCCCTTCATGGTGCTGCCGATCTACGCGAACCTCGGCCGGCTTGATACCCGCCTGCTCGAGGCGTCCGGGGACCTGTATGCCAGCCCGATCAGCTCCTTCGCCAAGGTCACGCTCCCGATGAGCGCGCCGGGCATTTTTGCCGGCACGCTGCTGACCTTCATTCCGGCGGCCGGCGACTACGTGAACTCGGCGCTGCTGGGCAACAACCGCGATACGACGATGATCGGGCAGGTGATCGATTCGCGATTCTTCAAGGTCATCGACTACCCTGGCGCCTCGGCGCTGAGCTTCGTCTTGATGATTTCGATCCTGATCCTGGTCACGATCTATATCCGCCGCTTTGGCACCGAGGAGTTGATGTAGCGTGAAGCAGAAAATTGGACGCTGGCTGATCCCCGTGATCGGCGGTGCGGCATTCATCTACCTGCTGGTGCCGATCGCCTACATATTTGTCTTCTCCTTTAATGATGGCGGCCGGGCCAACCTTCAATGGCAGGGGTTCACCCTCGATAACTGGCTCAACCCCTGCGGGGCGCCTGCGGTCTGCGAGTCGCTGGCGCATTCGCTGCAGATCGGCAGCGTTGCCACGGTGATTGCCACCGCCTTGGGCACGGGGATCGCCATCGGCCTGGTGCGCTACAAGTTCCGCTTCCGCAAGCTCACCGATGTGCTGATCATTTTGCCGCTGGCCACCCCCGAGGTGGTGCTCGGCGCCTCGCTGCTGGCGCAGTTCCTGAATCTGGGATGGGAATTGGGCTTCACCACCATCGTGATTTCCCACGTGGTCTTCTGCCTGTCCTTCGTGATCGTGACGGTGCGGGCCAGGGTCTCCTCGCTGGATTCGCGGCTGGAAGAGGCGGCGGCCGACCTTTATGCCTCCCCGCGGGCGGCGTTCTGGAAGGTCACCTTCCCGCTGCTGCTTCCCGGGATTGTGGCGGCCGCGCTCTTGTCCTTCGCGATGAGTTTCGACGACTTCATCATCACCAACTTCAACTCCGGCTCCTTCCAGACCTTCCCGAAGTTCATCTACGTTTCGGCCACCCGCGGCATCCCGCCGCAGGCCAACGTGATTGGTTCGGCGATGTTCATAGTTGCCTTGCTGGTAGTGGTCATCGGACAGGTGATCAGCTACCGGAAGAAGAAGCAGCTGGAAAATTCCTGAGCTGGACAGGGCCTGCACGCGAGTGCGGGCCCTGTCTTTGCGTGCGCTATTGCAGGCTTTCGGCGGATACCTAGCTTTAGAATGTAGTCTCTACGAGATTGGTACCTCGACGCCCTGTTCCGGCAGGCCTTGAACGATTGGAAACTTCATGAGCGATAAGCCTGTGTGGCTCACGCAGTCCGAACGCGACGCCTGGCTGGGATTGCAAACCGTCATGACCCTGCTCCCGGCCACCTTGGATTCCGATCTGCAAGGCCTGGAAGGCATCACGCTCTTCGACTACCACATGCTGGCAATGCTCTCCGAGGCCGAGGACCGGAAATTGTCGATGACCGCCTTGGCATCGCATACCAGTGCGTCGCTCTCGCGCCTGTCGCATGTGGTGAAGAAGCTGGAAAGCCGGGGATGGGTGGTTCGCGAGCAATCCGATGAAGATGCCCGTGTGAAAATCGCCTCATTAACGGATGCCGGGTGGGACGCAGTGGTGAATATGGCGCCTCATCATGTGGGCTCGGTTCGGGCCCTCTTGTTCGATCCCCTTGATGACAAGGACGTTAAGAACCTGAACGCGATTATGCGCAAGGTGACTGCCTCGCTGGACCAGGATCATTGGATCCTGAAGCCGGGCGCCACCGATTTGGAACACTGAAGATTTCTCGATAAGCTAATCAGGCGTTAATCGCGTGTGTTGTTATGCCGTCTAGCGGTGGAACAACGACGCGTTGCCCGTAATACCGAATATCGTGACCACCTGAGTACGGGGACATTGCTCGACCGGTTGCGAAGTTCACCGACTTACATACTTTAAGGCTCTTCGGTTGGTTCTCACCCAGCCTGGTTACCTTCCTAGTGTGCAGTATTAACGGTGTTTCACTGGTTGGCGGGACTCATAACGCACTAAGCGGTGCCGATATTTGCTTATGGGCACTGTGCGCGAGTACCGCCGAATTTTACTACTAACTAACTGAGGAGTGATCATGGCAGCTGTTTGCCAGGTAACCGGTACTACTCCGGCCTTCGGACATAGCATCTCCCACTCGCACCGTCGCAACAAGCGTCGTTTCGATCCGAATATCCAGAAGAAGACCTACTACGTGCCTTCGCTGCGCCGCAAGGTGACCCTGACCCTCTCGGTCAAGGGCATCAAGCTCATCGATGCTCGTGGAATCGACGCTGTTGTTGGCGACCTGATTGCGAAGGGTGTGAAGCTCTAAGATGGCAAAGAAGGATAAGGACGTACGTCCGATCATCAAGCTGAAGTCCACCGCTGGTACCGGTTTCACTTACGTAACCCGTAAGAACCGTCGTAACGACCCAGACCGCATGGTTCTGAAGAAGTACGATCCAGTAGTCCGCAAGCACGTCGAATTCCGAGAGGAGCGCTAAGACATGGCCAAGAAGTCCAAGATCGCAAAGAACGAACAGCGCAAGGTCATTGTCGAGCGTTACGCTGAGAAGCGCCTCGAGCTGAAGAAGACCCTTGTAGATCCAAACGCAACTGACGAGGCTCGTGAAGCAGCCCGCGTAGGCCTGCAGAAGCTGCCACGCGACGCTTCCCCGATCCGCGTTCGCAACCGCGACTCGATCGACGGCCGCCCACGCGGTACCTTCCAGAAGTTCGGTATCTCCCGTGTTCGCTTCCGCGACATGGCACACCGTGGTGAGCTTCCGGGCATCACCAAGTCTTCCTGGTAAGACCTGCAAGCCATTTGGCTTAGCAAAAGCCGCCTTCCTTTCCGGAAGGCGGCTTTTGCCGTTAAGCACTAGCTTTTGCGCTGCCACCAGCGGCGTTTTGCCGGCTGGGCAGGAACGGCCTCGGCAACGCTGGCGCGGCGCTGCTGCCAGGCCAGCACCTCTGCGGTGGCATCACGCAGGGCCGTGATCACCGGAGGTCCGCCCAGCAGCTGGCGCCGGGCCTCGATAATCCGCTGATTGAAATCCTCGATATGCTCGCGCACTGACTTCTCGGTAGGCAAGCGATCCAGGGTCTGCTCCATCTGCTCGTCCTCCACCCGCAAGGTCAGCGCCGGGGGACCCAGGCCGGTGATCTGCTCGCGGCGCATCATCGACTTCAGCCACCAGTCCGGATCGTCATTGCTGGTGATGTGGTCGATCTTCTGCCCGGCCAAGGCCAGATGATCGAAGTCGCCGCGCGCAAAGGCCTCATCGAGCACCGAATTGGCCACCTCCCACGCTTCGTCCTCGGCATGCAGCTGCAGCGGTGTCTTCTGCTTGGCCACCGGTGCCATGCCTGTGGCCTGCGCATACTCGTCCACCGGCAACGGCTCGTCGCTGGCCTTCTCCATCTGGTACCGCGCGGCGTTCAGCGCGGCATCCTTCTTCTGGTTCATACTCCTATCGTGGCACCGCCATTGATGGCGGGCAACTGCTTGGTGAACGGCAGGTGCCCGATGCCATCCAGATCGGCGGCTAGATCAAACTGGGGCTGGTAACCGGCGTTGAGGTACAGCTTGAGCGCCTCGGGCTGGCGAGGTCCGGTGGTGAGGTAGATCTGTGTATAACCTAGTTCGGTTGCCGCGCGTTCCAGCTCGATCAGAACTCGTCTCGCAAGTCCCCGCCGCCGATGCTCTTCATGGGTCCAGATGCGTTTGAGCTCGGCGGTGTGCTGGTCATAGCGTCGAAGAGCACCTCCGGCAACCGTCCTTCCAGCCTCTTCGAGAATGACAAAACGCCCTAGCGGATCGCTGAATTCGTGTGCTGGAAAGCGGTCAAGTTCCTGAGCTACAGACCCGTTACGATCGCCATAACGCTGGGTATATTCAGCAGTGAGCCCGGCAAAAAGCGGGGCGAGGCGTGGGTCGCCGATCAAGACGGCGCGAGCAGTGAGCTCGGGGGCTTGAGCCATGGGTATTCCTCGATTCTAGGCAATGCTGTGATGGGCTTGTACCACGGTGCCGGCTAACTCCCACTGCTCCATGGATGCCGGAGCCGAGAGCAGCTCACGGGCCAGCGCGTCGCTATCGGCGAAGGGAGCGGAGTTGGACTGAGGTCGTGAGAAAGCACCGGCTTGGAATCGGCCTACGGCCGCTCCGGTAGCAAAAAGCCAACGCTGGACGCGCCCTCCTCTGCCTATGACCTGGCGTAGTGAAGTGATGTGCATTTTTCCTGAACCTCCTGGTTCTTCGGCGATCAGTCCTTGGCGCGATAGCGAGGCCAGTAGGGGATCGGTGCTTGTTGAGATGTTCGTGCTCGGTAGCCTGGCCTCGATCAACCACGGTGCGTGAACGGCACCGGCGAGGGTTTGCGCGCTGAACAGCTGGTGCTCGGTGTCGAACCCGAAAGTGGTTTCCGGGCCCAAAAACCGGACAAATCCTGACTCGTGCAATGCCAGTAGTTCGCGCAGCCGATGTGCGGGCGGGCCGGAATCAACAAAGCTGAAAAATCCCTGCCACCATTTGGCCAGTTGTGCTCGCCCGGCCTGACTGAATTTGTCGTGGACGAGCGGAAGGGTGACAAAGCAGCGCAGCAGTCCCAGAAAGAGGGCCTGGTACTCTGGGCGATCTGGCGAATCACGCAGACGCAAATCCTCATGAATATGCTCACTGACCAGCTTATTGAGTTGTTCGCCGTGGCCCTGGGCAGGCAACGGGCGGGGGATGGGCAGTGGAAACTCAAGATCCTCAAATTCCAGCCGATCACTGGGTGCAACAAATGCGGCAACGAGGCTTGCGCGTTCGGGGAAGTACCAATCGATGCGGTCGTAGGCGGCTAGAAAGTCCGCCCACCTTCCGCGCAACTGATCTGGTCGTGTGGCAAATAGTTCGCGGTAGTAGAAATATCCGGTTTCTTTTGCGACCAACGGCCAAATATGGGCGAAGAAGTCCAGATTGCCGTGCCGCGCGTGCAATTCAGCGACCGTTTCCTCAGTGAAGTATCGGGCGGTCAGCTCTGCAGTTGTGGAGCTGCGGATCTTGCTGTGGTACGGCACTCCGCGCCGGGAACCCGCTAGAAGCCTGGGTTCCCGACCGCTAGGGATATAGCGCAGTTCACCGGAGCCGGTGGGCTCAAAGCGTCCGCCACGGCCTTCAAAAAGCAGTACAAAGAGATCGGTGAAGGCCAAGCCCATACCCGAGACAAGAACCTCTGTGCCCGGCAACAACTCTTCGAAGTTGATGTCGTTGGTGTAGCCCGGTGGGATGTAGCCCAGATGATCAGCGCTATCGGCGCGCGCGGAGAATTCTGACGCGCGGGCATCGGAGCTCATTTTGGCATCCAGATGGCCTTGGGCGAGAACCACCTGATCGGCGACGAGTTCTTCGCCTGAAGCCAGCAGCACCTTGTGCGGTCCTGAGCCGGGGATCAGATCCACCGCGGAATCTTGATGGACTTTGATGGAATCCGGCGCGGTGAAGGATGCCTGGACCCGGGCGAAGAACCAGCGCAGGTAGCAGGACTGCAGCCGGCGGGTAGGGAAGTCGCCAGCACCCAAGGTAGCTACTTCGGCTTGCAGAAGTGGATCGGCCAGTACTAGGGGTGGCACATCGGGCAGTTGCCCCTCGCGGATGAGCTGCACCCATTGATCCAATGCCGGGCCGTTATTGGCCGGGCCCAAGCATTGAACCGAGTCATCGGTGAACATCGTGACATCGGCAGCTCGAGAATTGAGCTTAAGCAGGGGACTTTGATCTTCTCGCCAGATGCGACCGGCGCCCGCTGGGAATGGGTCGACGATATGCAGGTGAAGCGCGGTGTTATTCAACAGCGCGCGGTTGGCGCTGATGCGCTCCAAAATAATGGCGGTTCGTGGCCCGCCGCCGATAAAAACGATGTGCCGCTCGGTCATTTTTCTCCTTTGCGCTGCCATTCGTTGAGTGTCTGGAATCTGTGGGTAGCGCCAGATTAGGAGGCGATGGAGGCGCCAAGATAGCGCGCTGACTTGCAAGGACGCATAGGTCATGGTTCTGCCATGCAGGGACATAAGACGCGATAAACCTGCGCCAAAAAAGGGTCATGAATCGTCATTTCGACACATGGTGTCCTTGGGTGAACTTGCATGAATCGGGTAAGTGCAATCGGCCAAGCTTCGGTTCTAGCGTGAGCACAACAGATACGAACTCACGAAGGAGGAACCGATGCCACCGGCAACAAACATCACCACGCCACGGGCCGTGCAGGAACCAGCCACGGAGCTCTTGAAGGAGCACATAGCTGCTGAACGGGGTCACGATGCAGCACCCAATTACGCGGACTATGCTGTAGTCGCCGCCCGGCATCCGTGGCGCTGGGTTGGCACGGCGATAGTTGCTGCGCTGGCGGCAGCGGTGCTGTACTCGCTACTGACCAATCCGCGTTGGGAATGGGGCGTGGTAGCCCAGTGGTTCACCGCCGAATCCATTCTGAGAGGTCTCGGCCAGACGCTGAAACTGACCTTGATCTCAGGCAGCCTGGGTTTTGTGCTCGGATTTATTCTGGCGCTGATGCGTCTTTCAAGCTCGCCGCTTTTCAGCTCGGTGTCGTGGACTTTTTCCTGGATCTTCCGTTCCACCCCGCTCTTGGTGCAGCTGTTGCTTTGGTACAACCTCGGCTACCTGTATGAAAGCATCCGGCTGGGCGTCCCCTTCACCTCGATTACTTTCGCGGAATTCCAGACCACCAGCCTGATCAGCCAGTTTGCTGCTGCAGTCCTGGGACTGACTTTGAACCAGGCGGCTTATAGCGCCGAAATTATTCGAGGTGGCATCCTCTCCGTAGACCAGGGCCAGATCGAAGCGGCCACGGCCTTGGGTATTCCACGCTGGCGTCGATCCACCAAGATCGTGCTCCCACAAGCGATGCGCGCCATCTTGCCGACCGCTTTCAACGAAATCATCGGCCTGGTCAAGGGCACCTCGATTGTCTACGTGCTGGCCTATTCGGAACTGTTTTACACCGTGCAAGTGATCTACAACCGAACGCAGCAGGTATTGCCGATGCTTTTGGTGGCCACCATCTGGTACATCGTGATCACCTCGGTGCTCAGCGTCGCCCAGTACTACATTGAGCGCCACTATTCACGAGGGGCGCTTCGCACTCTTCCACCGACGCCACTGCAACAACTGAGCGCCTTCTTCTCAACCCACGCCACCACCAAGATCAACTCCTCGAAAGGACAGCCATGAGTCTGGCAACTACACAAGTCGCAACCCGCGGAGCAGTGGCGGTGCGCTCGGTCGATAAGAGCTACGGCAACCAGCAGGTGCTCCACGAGGTCGATCTAGACGTGGCCGAAGGAGAAGTACTGGTCATTATCGGACCCTCGGGCTCGGGAAAGTCCACATTGCTGCGCACCATCAACCACTTGGACAAGGTCGACCGAGGCACCATCAGCCTGGATGGGGAACTGATCGGCTACAAGGTGCGCAACGGCAAACTGCATGAACGGCGCGAATCAGAAATTCTCGCCCAGCGCACCGAAGTGGGCATGGTGTTCCAGAACTTCAACCTCTTTGGCCACCTCACCGCGCTGCAGAACATCATTGAAGCGCCGATCTACGCGCGAAAAATCCCCAAGGCCAAGGCATTAGCTCGAGCCAAGGAACTGTTGGCTCGTGTGGGACTAGCAGACAAGGCCGGTGCCTATCCCCGTCAGCTCTCTGGCGGACAACAACAGCGCGTAGCGATTGCCCGGGCGTTGGCTTTGGACCCCAAGGTAGTGCTTTTTGATGAGCCAACCAGTGCGTTGGACCCCGAGCTGGTGACAGAGGTACTGGAGGTCATCAAGGACCTGGCGAAGTCCGGGACCACACTGATCATCGTGACCCATGAGATCGGTTTCGCTCGCGATGTCGCGGACCGAATCATCTTCATGGACAGCGGACGCGTAGTAGAGCAGGGAACTCCAAACGAACTGCTGACCAATCCTCAGCACGAACGCACCAAATCATTCCTTTCAAAAGTCATCGAACCGGCCTTTAACATCTAAAGTTTCGTCACCAAGGACTCGCACCATGAACAAGTACGCAGCTGTTTCTGCACTATCCGCCGTTGGCCTGCTCGGCCTGGCTGGATGCGCTGACCCGGGAGCCGCCGCTCCGGCAGCATCCTCGAACTCTGAGTCAAAGAGCGCTATCACCTACAACACCTCGCCTGACCAAGACCGAATCCGCTCCACCAAGGATCCGAAACTGGCCGACGCGGTGCCTGAAAAGATCAAGAAGGACGGCAAATTGACCGTTGCCACGACCGCTGGTTCGGTACCGCTGTCCTTCCATGCCACGGATGAGAAGACCGTGATCGGCACGGAAGTCGATCTGGCACAATTGGTCGCCGACAAGCTGGGCTTGGAACTGGATTTGCAGATCACCAGTTGGGAGAACTGGCCCTTGAAAACCGAATCGGGTGACTTCGAAGCGGTCTTCTCAAATGTCGGCGTGAACGCTGATCGAGTCAAGAAGTTCGACTTCGCTAGCTACCGGGCTGCCTACATGGGATTTGAAGCTCGTGCCGGCAGCGACATCTCGGTGAAGTCCACGGATGACATATCAGGCAAGAAGATCGCGGTGGGTTCTGGAACCAACCAGGAGAAGATCCTCTTGGCCTGGAACAAGGAGCTGGAAGGCAAGGGTAAAGCCCCGGCAGAACTGCAGTACTACTCCAGCGAGGCCGACACCATTTTGGCCCTATCCTCAGGTCGCATTGACCTGAACATCGCGCCGTATCCGTCCACCGTGTACCGGCAGAACCAGCGAGATGACTTGAAAGTGGTTGGCAAGATCAACGCCGGCTGGCCCAACGAAACGCTGGTCGCCGCAACTACCAGAGCCGGGAACCATCTGGCCGAACAGATCACTGCAGCGTTGAACGAAACCATCGAGGAAGGCACCTATGCGAAGGTGCTTGACCGCTGGTCGTTGAGCGACGAAGGGCTAACAAAATCGGAAACCATCAACGCGTCCAACTACAAGGGTAAATAATGCGTATTCAGGTTCTAGACATTATTGCCCACCAGGATGACCCGATCACCGGCCTGCAGGTTGATACCGCGCAGCGCTTTGAGCAGGTCGTTTACACCGCGGTACGCGCAGAGCAACTCGGATTTGATTCCTACTCCATAGGCGAGCGGCACGCTGGGGCGTTCATTTCCTCCTCGCCGGCGGTCGTGCTTGGAGCCATCGCTGCACGGACCAGGAAGATTCGTTTGCATACAGGTGTTGTCGTGCTTTCCATCCTTGACCCGGTGCGAGTGGCAGAGGACTTCGCCACCGTTGACCAACTGAGCAACGGACGACTGGAACTAGGAATAGGCAAGGGCAATGAGGTCGCGCACTTCCCGCTCTTTGGCAGAAATGTTGAAGACCAATGGGACTTGCTGGAAGAGAACTACGAACTGCTCAAAGCCCTGTTTAGTGATGAACCGGTGGACTTCGCCGGACAGTTCCGCAGCAGTCTTGCACAAGTCACCACCAGCCCGCGCCCTTACCAGTCTTCGGTACGGATCTGGCATGGTTCGGCCACCTCGCTACGTTCGGCAGAACTGGCCGCTAAGCACGGTGACCCATTGTTCTCCGCCAATGCGATCCAGCCCAAAGAAAATTACATGGCTCTGATCGACCACTACAAAAAAGCGTATGAGCAGGCCGGCCATGATTTGGCAGGCAGATATGTCGGTTCGGGTAGTGGCGCAGGTGGAGTGTATCTGGCTGACAGCACCAAGCAAGCGATCAAGGAATTTGGGCCGGTCTATGAGGCACTGACCAACCGGCGCAATGTGCCAGGGAATAACACCCCGTATCGCAATATCGAGCACGCCGTTGCCGAGGGCCCGCTGTTGGTTGGCAGCCCCGAATTTGTGGCGGCCAAGATTCTGGATTACCACCAGAGCTTCGGCCACGACTTGCAATCCATCTCGCTGCCCACAACTCAACCCCATGAGGCGCAAATTGAAACTTTGGAACGCTTCGCCCAAGAAGTGATCCCCTTGGTCAACACACCAACCACTCTGTGGACCGAGCAGGATCCGCAGGCGAAAAATACTTTACGAAAGGAGTATGCACTATGAGCGAACGCTCAGTGCTGCTGGCCCTGAATCTCGACGGCGCCGGAAACGATCCCAAGCACACCGCCTACCAAGCGTTGCGCGCTGAATCCGCAGGTTTCAATGCTGTGAGTTTTTCCAGCGACGGGTTGCTCGACGCCGTGCAGCGGGCAAGCTACGTGGCCGCACAAACTCGCCGGATCGGTTTGTTGCCGGTGATCGATGTTCTCTTTACCGAACCGTTCCACACCGCCACTCAATTGGCCAGCCTGGACATCATTTCCCGAGGTCGTGCCGGATGGATCTTGGAAACACATAATGACTCCGTGCAGGCGCAGGCCGTCGGACGCACCGTGTTAGCTGATGATGAGCTCAGTATCGAAGCCGCCGAGGTGGTCACCACCCACCGCCGGCTCTGGGATAGCTGGGAGGATGACGCGGTAGTCCGCGATGCGGCTACCGGGCGTTACCTGGATGCGAACAAGTTGCACTACGTGGATGTTGAAGGCAGAAACTTCTCAGTTAAGGGACCAGCCATCACCCCACGCCCACCACAAGGGCAATTGCCGATTATTGCCCCCTCGCACCTGTTTAGCGAATCAGGTTTGCAACACTGCCGGTTAAATGGAGCGGACGTTATAGCGATCAATACCGCGAGCCTCCAGACGTTGCTGGCACAAGCGACAGCTTCCAGCACCTCCGGAGCCGTCGCAATTGAGCTCGACATTTACCTCGATACAGCTGGGCAGACCGGGGCACAGCGTGCCGCAGACGTTGGGATCCAAAGCAGCGAACGCGCGGTTTTTGCTGGCAGTACCGAGGCGCTGATCAACTTCCTGGCCGAATTTGCAGAAGCAACAGCCAATCCAGCAGACCAACGCCGACATCTGGTGCATTTATACCCCGGAGATCTAGAGATCGACGGGGCAGTGCTGATCGACGAAGTACTTCCTCAACTGAAGTCCAGCAATCTTCTGGCACCCAATTCAACGACCTTGCGCCAGAATTTCGCGTTGCCAGTAGCCCAAAACCGCTTCCAGGAGGCATCATGAGTACCCAGCATCAACTTCGATTCGGCGTCTTCTTCCAAGGCGTGAACTCATCCACCATTTGGCGCAGCCAAGCCTCGGGGTCCCAAACCGACTTTGCCTCCTTCCGGCAGATCGCCCAGACTGCCGAGCGGGGCCTGTTCAGCGCCTTTTTCCTCGGTGAAGGCCTGCGACTGCGTGAACATCTAGGAGGAATCCACGAGCTCGATGTGGCGGGCCGCCCAGACGCGCAAACCATGCTCGCAGCACTTGCCGCGGTAACTAGCAGGATCGGTTTGGTAGCCACCCAAAACACCACCTACAACGATCCAGCGGACTTGGCCCGTCGGCTCTCCTCGTTGGATCTGATTTCTGAGGGGCGAGCTGCCTGGAACATCGTCACCACCCACAACGCGTGGACTGGCGCGAACTTCCGTCGCGGTGGCTACCTTGAGCACCACGAGCGATACTCGCATGCTGAAGATTTTGTGCGTACCGTCCGGCAGATCTGGGAGGGAGGCCCAGTCCACCACCGAGGAAATCATTACAACGTCGACTACACCGGCACCGTTCCGGTTAGCGCACAGCATCGCCCCGTGCTATTCCAAGCCGGTGACTCGGCCGAGGGGCGGGACTTTGCGGCCCGCCAAACCGATGTCATCTTCTCCGCCCACGTCGGGCTGGAAGATGCACTGGAATTCCGAAGGGACATCAACGCTCGTGCAGCCAGGGTGGGACGTGCCGAGAATTCGGTGAAGATCATGCCGGGAGCCGAATTCATCGTTGCTGAGACCCCAGAGGCGGCAGAAGAAAAGCACCACTGGGTACGCGAACATCAGATTGGCCCGCAACAGGCGCTGGCCTACCTCGAACAGTTCTGGGGGACCCGGCTAGAGAGCGTGGACCCACATGGGCCACTACCGGAATTTGACCCAGTAGTGGAACAGAGCTCGGTAACCCGAGGTAGCGGGTTCCAAGGAGCTAAATCCCTAGAACTGGCCGCCACGTGGCGTGCCGAAGCCAAGGAGAAGGGGCAGAACATCATCGAGTTCGTCCGTTCGCGCTCACACCGTGCCGACCACACCTTCACTGGCTCCTATGACCAGATCGCAGCCCGGTTGGCACGATACGCAGAACTCGGAGCGGTAGATGGCTTCAACATCACCCCGTGGCTGATACCTACCGGACTGGATGACATCGTCAATCACCTGGTGCCGCGCCTGCAGGAGCGTGGCATCTATCCAGAGTCCTATGCCGGAACCCTGCGCGAAAACTTGGGTCTGAGCATTGACGAAACCCACGAGCAAAGGGCTCAGCAGGCACCATTAGCGGAACAGGAAGTGTCATGAAACAACAGAGAACTCGCAGTGCCTTCAGCATCTTGGCGCTTATCGGGCTGGTATCACTATGCGCCTGCGCTGATCCGTCGCAGGCTACCGAGGATGCGCCCTCGGCTACCGCCAGCGATAGCGCAGCTGCAGCTTTGAGCAGCCCCAACCAGGATCGTCCCGAAGTTGAGGTCAATGAGAAGGCTCAAGCCCTGGTGCCAGAAAAGATTGCTGCAGATGGAAAATTGAGTGTCGTGACCGCACCCGGTGCTGCACCATTGAGCTTCTATGCCACGGATAACAGCACCCCGGTAGGCAACGACGCGGACCTGGCCGCGGCGCTCGCCGATGCATTGGGATTGGAACTTGAGCTTGTCCCGGTGTCTTGGGCCGATTGGCCCTTAGGAATTGAGTCGGGCAAGTACGAAGCCGCGATCAGCAACGTGACCGTGACTGAAGAACGAAAGAAAAAATTTGATTTCGCGACCTACCGTGAAGACTTGCTAGGTTTCTATGCCGACAAGGATTCCAAGATTGGCCCCATCTCAAAGGCCGAGGACGTTGCCGGGCTGAAGATCATTGTCGGTTCGGGCACCAACCAGGAGAAGATCTTGGTCGATTGGGATAAGGCCAACCAAGCCAAGGGCTTAGAGCCCGTTGACTTCCAGTATTACGACGATGATTCGGCTTCCACCTTGGCATTGTTGTCCAGTCGTGCCGACGCAAGCTTTGGGCCAAATGCCACTGGCGCCTACAAGCAGGCGACAACCGGGGAACTCAAGCAGATTGGCTCCTTCCCCGGCGGGTGGCCAGACACCGCCCAAGTGGCGGTGACCACCAAAAAAGGCAGCGGGTTGGCTGAAGCCGCGGAGGTTGCCTTGGACGGCCTGATGGATTCGGGCGCGTACTCTCAGATCTTGGACAAATGGGGACTTGGCGACGAAGGTATTACTGATTCGCGCTTGAACCCTGACGGATTAGCCGGGTAGCGCTTGTAGTACGGTGGGGGCATGAATCGTGCAGTGCGTTTGGGTTCCCTGGAACAACTGGGGCAGGGTCTGCCTCAAGCCAATATTCATGACAATCATGGTCGCTGGAAGTCACTAGGAGATGGGAAAACTGCTGTAGTTACGGGTGCCAACACCGGTCTGGGATTTTTTGCTTCCCTGGGGCTGGCCGCCGCTGGTGCTCATGTGATTCTGGCATGTCGCAACCGGTTACGCGCTGAAAAAGCCATGGCAGCTATCGGTTCTCGGGTGCCTGGAGCAAACGTTGAATTCATGCAGTTTGACGCTGATTCATTGATGTCTGCCACGGCTTTGGCCGCGGAACTTCGCGGTCGCCAGCTCGATATCTTGGTGGCCAATGCAGGAATGATTCGTACGCCATTATCGAGGGAACCCGGACTGTTGGAGTACGAGCGAACGATGACCACCAACGTCATTGGACACGCCCGACTCCTCGGGGAATTGGCTGAGAAGTTCCGCCAAGGTTCGTTGCGTCTGATCACCCTCGGGTCGATGTCCACGTTGATGTTGCGCACGGATCCTTCGAATCTCAAGCTGGAAACCGACTACCATCCCTATCGTGCTTATGTTCAATCCAAAGCGGTGCTTCAAAGCCTTGGCATTGGACTGGATCATCGATTGCGCCAGCTGCAGTGGCCGGCCAGATCCATCGCTGTGCATCCTGGGTATTCACTGTCCGGGCTCACCCCACAGATAGAAGGAATCAACGAACCTGACTTTGCCAAGCGTTTGACCGGCCAGTTGCAGGCCAGTTTCGCGCAGGGCAAACATGAAGGTTCGGTGGCAATTGTGGAGGCAGCCTTGACTAGAGGGCTGGACAACTGCGCGCCCGGAATCTTCTTTGGTCCGCAACTGACCGCCAAGGGCCGTATTTCGCTAGCCAGACCGGCAAATGTCACTCGAAGCAAGGTGCTTCAAGACGCGGCATGGGAGATATTTGTGCAAGCCAATGAGGGACTCGATCCGTTTGCGCTGTAGCTCCCGGGTGAGCTTTCACACCTCAAATCTCTAGAGGAATTCGGCAAAATCCGCGGGACGATGCTCTTTTTGTCGCCCACAACTGGTAAGTTCATCACTGATAAGTCCGTGCGACCGTGCGGCATTCGAAGCCTGGAAACAGGTTTTGGATCACTAGTCCAGGAGGACCATACATTGGCTATGAACCGTAGCGAACTTGTTGCAGCCGTTGCAGCGAAGACCGAAAACTCCCAGGTTGCCGTCAACGGTGTTCTGGATGCTGTGTTCGAAGTTTTCGTCGACCAGATTTCCCAGGGCGAGAAGGTCACCATCCCAGGTTGGTTGGCTGTAGAGCGCACCGATCGTGCAGCTCGCACCGGCCGCAACCCACAGACCGGTGAAGCAATCCAGATTCCTGCTGGCCACTCGGTCAAGCTGACCGCTGGTTCGAAGCTGAAGGCT
>Ga0160443_100258_pt1 | contig 54113 bp, 52 predicted proteins | sample HID1972I_E1MG_FD_108244 | JGI IMG/M metagenome (GOLD analysis project Ga0160443, IMG submission 108244) | Enriched pill bug-associated microbial communities from UW Madison campus, WI, USA - HID1972I_E1 MG | ecosystem: Host-associated > Arthropoda: Insects > Digestive system > Unclassified ... | reverse complement strand
TGCTCGTGCCGGACGCGTCGGTGACCTGCGAGGCGGAGTACACCGTCGTGGCCGAGGATCTGACCGGTGAGGAGATCACCAACACGGCTTCGGCGTCCGCAACGGGTCCGACCGGACCGATCGACTCCGATGAGGCGACCGCGACGGTGAAGACGGTGCTGGCTCCGGCTCCGGCCCCGGCTCCTGCCCCGGGACTCGCGACGACCGGTGGTGACATTCCGCTTGCCGCTGGAGTGACCGCGATCCTGATGCTGTTGGGTGGCGCAGTGCTGCTCATCAGTCGTCGCCGCACTGTGTGATCCGACTCTGATCGTCTCCGTCTCAGCGGGTGCGGGCCGAATGGCCCGCACCCGCTGAGACGTCGTGTGAGTCCTGGCGGCCCGGGACCGGTCTTGCGGATCGGGTCCTGCTGTGACGTCATGTGACGACGTGATTCGGCCGGATCGTGTAACGGCGAATAGCGTTTCGGAGTCCCCCACGAGAGGAAGAACCCGAGTCATGTCACGTCGCACCACCACCCTCGCCGCCGCCGCAGCAGCGGTCGCCCTGATCGCATCCCTCGCCGGCTGCGCATCGAACCCCGCATCCCAGCCCACCGGCGACTCCGCCGCCGACAAGGTCGTGAAGATCGGCGTCGTCGGCAAGAGCGACCCGCAGTGGCCCGCCTTCGTGGACGCGGCCGAGAAGGAGGGCATCAAGGTCGAGCTCGTCGACTTCGCCTCCTACGAGCAGCCCAACCCCGCCCTGACCGAGGGTGAGCTCGATCTGAACCAGTTCCAGCACATCGTGTACCTCGCCGGCTACAACGTCGCCTCGGGTGAGGACCTCGTGCCGATCGGCTCGACGGGCATCTACCCGCTCGGCCTGTACTCGCAGAAGGTGGACGACGTCAAGGACATCAAGAAGGGCGAGACCGTTGCAGTGCCCGATGACGCCTCGAACCAGGCGCGCGCACTGCTCGTGCTGCAGTCCGCCGGCCTCGTCGAGCTCAAGAGCGGCGGCACGATCTTCTCCGACCTCTCCGACATCGACGAAGAGAACTCGAAGGTCAAGGTCACCGCGCTCGAGGCGGCGCTGATCCCGAACTCGCTGCCCGACGTGGCCGCGGCCATCATCAACAACGACTTCGTCACCCAGGCGGGCCTGAAGTTCGAGGACGCCATCGCACAGGACGACCCGTCCGACGCGAATGCGCTGCCGTACGTCAACATCTTCGCCGCACGCGCCGAGGACAAGGACAACGAGACCTACCTCAAGCTGGTCGACATCTTCCAGAACGACCCGAAGGTTCAGGAAGGCCTCGCCGAGGCCTCCGGGAACACCGTCGTCCCGCTGAAGACCCCGGTCGCCGACCTGGAGTCCTCGCTGAAGAAGGTCGAGAAGGACACCGCAGCGCAGGGCTGAGCCCACTCGCGCGCAGAACTGCGGAAGAATCGGGCGGTGCGAGTTCGCACCGCCCGATTCCCGCGCTCACAGGGAGAACCACATGGCCATCGTGACCCTCCGCGACGTCACGAAGACGTACCCGCCCGCGTCCAAGGGCGATTCCCTCATCACCGCCGTCGATGGGGTGACCCTCGACATCGAGGCCGGCGACGTCTTCGGCATCATCGGCTACTCCGGGGCGGGCAAGTCCACCCTGGTGCGACTGATCAACGCCCTCGAGCCCGCCACCGCGGGCACGATCACAGTCGACGGCGTCGACATCACCTCGCTGTCCGAGCGAGAGCTGCGCCGGGTGCGCGGCGGCATCGGCATGATCTTCCAGCAGTTCAACCTGTTCTCCTCCAAGACGGTGCGCGCGAACATCGCCTACCCGCTCAAGCTCGCCGGCTGGCCGAAGGCCGAGATCGAGGAGCGCGTGACCGAGCTGCTGCGCTTCGTCGGACTCGCCGACAAGGCCAGGGCGTATCCGGAGCAGCTCTCCGGCGGACAGAAGCAGCGCGTCGGCATTGCACGGGCGCTCGCCACCAGGCCCGCCATCCTGCTGGCCGATGAGGCGACCAGCGCGCTGGACCCGCAGACCACGCACGAGGTGCTCGATCTGCTGGGGCGCGTCAACCAGGAGCAGGGCGTCACGATCGTCGTCATCACCCACGAGATGGACGTCATCCAGACCATCGCCACCAAGGTCGCCGTCATGGAGCACGGTCGCGTGATCGAACAGGGCGACGTGTTCCAGGTGTTCTCCGACCCGCAGAACCCGGCCTCCCAGCGGTTCGTGGGAACGGTGATCAAGGGCATCCCGTCGCCGGCCGAGGCCGCATCGCTCCGCGAGCGTCACCGGGGCAGGCTGGTGACCTTCTCGTTCCGCGATGGTGATTCCTCGCAGACGCAGGTCTTTCTCGATCTCGCGCAGTCCGGCCTGGAGTTCGAGCTCGTCTACGGCGGTGTCAACGACATCCGCGGGCGCGCCTTCGGTCACCTCACCCTAGCGATCCGCGGCGAGGACGCCGCCGTCGACACCGCCCTCGATCGGATCCGCGAACATGCGACGGTCACCGAGATCCAGGAAGGGGCCCTCTGATGGACCGCCTCAACGAGCTGTGGCCCGAGTTCTGGGATGCCGCGCTCGAGACGCTGTACATGACCTCGTACGCGCTCGTGCTGGCCGGCATCCTCGGCACGATCATCGGCGTCGGTCTGTACGTCACCCGACGAGGCGGACTCATGCAGAATCGCCTCGTCAACGGGCTCCTCGAGCTGCTGGTGAACTTCTTCCGACCCATCCCGTTCGTCATCTTCATCGCGGTGCTGCAGCCGGTCACCCGTGCCGTGATCGGCATCGGAATCGGCACCACCGCCGGGGCGTTCGCGATCGGCATCGCTGCGGCCTTCGCGATCGGCCGCATCGTCGAGCAGCATCTCGTCTCGGTCTCGCCCGGTGTCATCGAGGCAGCCCGCGCGATGGGCGCGGGACCCTGGCGCATCCTGCTCACGGTCGCCATCCCCGAGTCGCTCGGGCCGCTGATCCTCGGCTACACGTTCATCGTGGTCGCTCTGATCGACATGACCGCCATGGCGGGGCTCATCGGCGGCGGGGGACTGGGCGCATTCGCGCAGATCTACGGCTTCCGCAAGTTCGAACCGGTCGTGATGTGGGCGGCGATCATCCTCATCGTCCTGTTCGTGCATCTCGTGCAGCTTCTCGGCACGAAGCTGGCGCGCAAGGCCATGCGGCGCTGAGGCGCCCACCGGCGCTGAGGCGCCCACCGGCGTTGACGCGCCCACCAGCGCCGGAGCGCCGGCTCAGCGAACGCCCGGCGCGTCCTGCAGCACCCGACGCGTGATGAACTCGCGCGGCTCTCCGCTGATCGGGTCGACGAACCGCAGCTCGCGGGCGAGCAGCTGCAGCGGCCGGGCATGATCGTCGGGGCTCTCGGGAAGCAGGTCGGGGTAGAAGCTGTCGTTCAGGATGCCGGCGCCGAGCGCTGCCAGGTGCACGCGCAGCTGGTGCATCTTGCCGGAATGCGGGCGCAGCAGCGTGTGGATGACGCGCTCGTCGGAGTCGATCAGCTCGATCAGCGTCTCGGAGTTGGGGTCGCGATCGGCGTCCACCTGCACGCACACGCGTCCGCGCTCCTTCACGATGTGGTTGCGGTACACGATCGGAAACGGTCGCCCGTCCAGTGCAGGCGCTGCGGCATCCCAGCCGACAGGTGCGGCGGAGACAGCCTCGTAGACCTTCTCGACCTCACGCTTCTCGAACATGAACTGGTACGGACCGCGGGCCTCCGGCCGTGCCGCGAACATCAGCAGTCCCGCCGTGGCGCGATCCAGTCGGTGGATCGGCGCGAGATCCGGCAGGTCGAGCAGCTTGCGCAGCCGTACCAGGGCGGAGTTCTGCACGTACCTGCCGCCCGGAGTCGTCGGCAGGAAATGCGGCTTGTCGACCACCACCAGATCGCGGTCCTGATGCAGCACGTCGACCTCGAACGGGATCTCGAGCTCGACAGGCGGCTCCCGGTAGTACCAGACGAATTCGTGCACGCCGAGGGGCGACTCGTGCGCGACCGCCGAGCCGTCGCTCGCCACGATCTCGCCGCGGTCGAAGCGTGCCAGCAGCTTCTCGGGATCCAGGTGGAAGAACCGCTCGGACATGAAGGCGCCGACCGTGGGCCAGGGCCCGGACATCGGCAGGTGCAGCCGGGTCGCACCGACGCCGTCGCGCACCGGCAGGGGAGAGGCCATCGCCATCAGAGCACAGCTCCACTCACGAAGTCGGCGATCACGAGTCGAAGCTCAGGCTGAGCTTGCGCAGCAGACCGGCCAGCCGGTCGCGGTCCGCGCGCGGCAGGGCGTGCAGCATCTCCGCCTCGGCGTCGACGAGGCGGGTTATGGCGGCATCCACCCGCACCCGGCCGTCGTCGGTGAGGATCACGAGGATGCTGCGTCCGTCGCCGGGATCCGCCTTGCGACGCACGAACCGTCGCGCGACGAGCCGGTCGATCCGGTTGGTCATGGTGCCGCTGGTCACCAGGGTCTGCTGCAGCAGCTGCTTGGGCGACAGGGTGAACGGCGCTCCGGCGCGGCGCAGCGCCGACAGCACGTCCCACTCCCATGGCTCGATGTCGCTGCGGTGGAAGACCTCACGACGCGCCCTGTCGAGCTGGCGCGAGAGCCGATCCATGCGAGAGAGCACCTCCAGGGGCGAGAAGTCCAGGTCGGGTCGCTGCGTATTCCACGCACCGACGATCCGATCGACCTCATCCGCCTCGCTCATCCATCCATCATCGCGCACCCGGCAGTGTCGGACCCGCGTCGAAGCACACCGCCGCGGTCGTGGCAGACTTGTCAGGCGGCCGAGCTGTCGGCTCGGCCGCGGTCCGCCGTAGTGTAATGGCAGCACGACAGCCTTTGGAGCTGTTAGGTCCAGGTTCGAGTCCTGGCGGCGGAGCATGACGGAGAACACGCTCGCGATCATCGTCCTGGCCGCAGGCCAGGGCACCCGCATGAAGTCGCGCCTGCCCAAGGTGCTGCATCAGATCGGCGGGCGGCCGCTCGTCGGCCACGTGCTGGGCACGGCCCGAGCACTCGGTGCGCAGCACATCGAGGTCGTCGTGCGCCACGAGCGCGATCAGGTGGTCGCCACCCTCGCCGAGCAGTATCCGGATGCCGAGATCATCGATCAGGACGAGATCCCCGGCACCGGCCGCGCTGTCCAGGTGGCGTTGGACGCTCTGCCCGCCGACTTCGACGGCGACGTGCTGGTGCTCTCCGGTGATGTGCCGCTGCTTCAGGCCGACACGCTCAAGGCGCTGATCGCAGCTCACCGCGCGGCATCCGCGGCTGCCACGCTGCTCAGCGCCCACCTCGACGATCCGACCGGCTACGGACGCGTCATCCGCGGCGCAGACGGCATCGTGGAGCGGATCGTCGAGCAGAAGGACGCCACCGACGACGAAGCGGCCGTCACCGAGATCAACGCCGGCGTGTACGTGTTCCGCGCCCCGCTGCTGCGCACATACCTGGCGCGGGTGGATCAGAACAATGCCCAGGGCGAGATGTACCTCACCGACGTGATCGGGCTCCTGCGCGGCGCGGCGGAGCCGGTCGCCGCAGAGCTCGCGGGCGATGCGGCATCCACCTTCGGCGTCAACGACCGCGCCCAGCTCGCAGAGGCCGGCCGTGTGCTCAACCAGCGGATCGTGCGCCGCTGGCAGCGCGAGGGTGTCACGATCGTCGACCCGGCGACGACGTGGATCGACGACGACGCCGTCCTGGCTCCGGATGTCACGGTGCTGCCGAACACGCAGATCCTGCGTGCCAGCGTGATCGCGGCGGGCGCCACGATCGGCCCCGACACCACCCTGATCGACTGCGAGGTGGGAGAGGACGCCGTCGTCAAGCGCACCGACGCGAACCTCGCCGTGATCGGCGCGCGGGCGACCGTCGGGCCGTTCTCCTACCTCCGCGCCGGCACCGTCCTCGGCGCCGACGGCAAGATCGGCGCCTACGTCGAGACGAAGAACGCGCAGATCGGCGAGGCCAGCAAGGTTCCGCACCTGTCGTACGTGGGCGATGCCACGATCGGCCGGCACGTCAATCTCGGCGCGAGCACCATCACGGCGAACTACGACGACGTGCACAAGCACCGCACCGAGATCGGCGACGAGGTGCACACCGGTTCGCACACCGTGCTCGTCGCTCCCGTTAGGCTGGGAGCCGGAGCGAAGACCGGTGCAGGCGCCGTCGTCCGCAAGGACGTACCCGCAGGCTCGCTGGCCATGAGCGTCGCCCCTCAGCGCAACATCGAGGGGTGGGTCGAGAAGAACAGGGCAGGAACCGGCGCGGCGGATGCAGCCGTGCGGGAACGATCGGCGGAATAGGCGGCTCGAATGGGGCACAAGAAGAAGACGGTTGCACTGGATCGGGCCAAGGGGGTAGCCCCGGGGCTGATCGCGAAGACCAAGAAGCGCTTGGTCGTCGCGGGCGGACGCTCGCATCCCGCGCTGACCGCCGCGGTCGCTGCGGCGCTGGGCCAGGAGATGGCGCCCGTCGAGCACCGCACCTTCGCCTCCGGTGAGATCTACGCGCGCTTCGAGGTCTCGATCCGCGGTTGCGACCTGTTCATCGTGCAGTCCTTCGGAGAGCCGATCAACGAGTGGCTGGTCGAGACGCTGATCATGCTGGATGCCGCCAAGCGCGCATCCGCCAAGCGCATCACCGTCGTCGCCCCGTACTACCCGTACGCACGGCAGGACAAGAAGGGCCGCGGTCGCGAGCCGATCAGCGCGCGTCTGGTCTCGGACATGCTCAAGGTCGCCGGCGCGGATCGTGTCATGAGCGTGGATCTGCACGCCGCGCAGATCCAGGGCTTCTTCGACGGGCCCGTCGATCACCTGTTCGCCAAGCCCGTGCTGCTGGAGCACTTCCGGGGCACTCTGACGCCTGAGGACCGCGAGACGCTCACCATCGTCTCGCCCGACATGGGCCGGGTTCGCGTTGCGGACACGTGGTCCGACAGCCTGGGTGCGCCGCTGGCGATCATCCACAAGCGCCGCGACCCGAAGGTGGCCAACCAGGTCTCCGTCCACGAGATCGTCGGAGAGGTCGAGGGACGCACCTGCCTGCTCGTAGATGACATGATCGACACCGGCGGCACGATCGTCAAGGCCGCCCAGGCGCTGAAGGAGAACGGCGCGCGCAAGGTGATCGTCGCCGCCACGCATGCGATCTTCAGCGACCCGGCATCCCATCGCCTGCAGGATGAAGCGATCGACCAGGTCGTGGTCACCGACACGATCCCGCTGACCGAGTCGCGACGCTGGGACGGACTGACCGTCCTGCCCATCGCTCCGCTGCTTGCGGCGGCGATCAAGCAGGTCTTCGAGGACGGCTCCGTCACCAGCATGTTCGGCGGCGACGCGTAGCCCTGCAGACACCGCATAGGCGGATGCCGCAGGCTGGAGACATGAACACCTCTCCCGCTCTGCGCGCCGGCGCCGCTCTCACGGGCGTGGCCGGTGCCCTGTTGCTGGCCGGATGCTCTGGTGCGGCGCAGGCCGAGGCTCAGAAGGCCGATCCGGCGCCGACGTCCACCGATGCCACTGCACCCTATGCCGACGGCACCTACACGGCCGACGGCGCGTACAAGACGCCCGAGACGGTCGAGACGATCTCGGTCACGATCACTCTGAAGGACGACGTCGTCACCGACGTCGAGGTCACCGGTGACCCGCTCACCCCGGAGACCACGCGCTATCAGGGTCAGTTCGTGGCCGGGATCGCGGATGTGGTCGTCGGGCACAAGCTCGACGACCTCGAGGTCGACCGGGTGGCCGGGTCCTCGCTGACCAGCGGGGGCTTCGACCAGGCGCTCGTGAAGATCAAGGACGAGGCCGCGGACGCAGCCGCGGCGAAATAAGCGGCGTGAGCGTCTGGCGATTCGAGGCGATCGGCACCCGCTGGGAGATCGTCACCGAGGATCCCCTGACCGCCGAGGTTCGCGAGGTCGTCGCCGCGGTCATCGCGCGCTTCGACGCCGAGTGGTCCCGGTTCCGGTCGGATTCCGTCGTGTCGCGGCTGCGTGCGTACGGCGGCGCGGTCGCGGCCCCGGAGGATGCCACGGCCATGCTCGATGCGTACCGGGAGCTCTCCGCAGCCACGCGAGGCGGGGTGGACCCTCTCATCGGCGAGGGCCTCGAGGCACTCGGCTATGACGCCGAGATCAGTCTGCGGCACGGCGTGCCGCGCGCCGCGCCGCAGGAATGGGAGCGGATGCTGCGCTGGAGCGCAACGGAACTGACGCTCCTCGAGCCCGCGATGATCGACGTCGGGGCACTCGGGAAGGGACGCCTCGTCGATGTCGTCGCCGGGGTGCTCGCCACCGTGCCCGGTCGTGTGATCGTGGATGCCGGAGGCGACCTCGCGGTGCGGGGCGGCACCGCGCGGGTGGCACTGGAGCATCCGTACGATCCGAGTTCCGCGATCGGCGTCGTCGAGGTTCGGGATCGGGCGCTGTGCGCCTCGGCCGTCAACCGCCGCGTCTGGGGCGACGGACTGCATCACGTGCTCGACGCGCGCACGGGGGAGCCGGTGCGCACCTGGGCGGCGACGTGGGCGATCGCCGAGGACGCCATGCATGCGGATGCCACGGCCACCGCGCTGTTCTTCGACGGCGGAACCGAATTGGCAGCGCGCTGGGATGTGGACTGGGTGCGGATGTCCACCGACGGGAGGGCCGAGTGGTCGCACGGCTTCGACGGCGAACTGTTCCGGACCGAGCCCGCACCGTGACGGATAGGGAAGAGTAGAGGGGTGTTATCGTCTCTCACCGCGCTGCGGCAGCGCGTGCTCGCCGTGCTCGGCGCACTCTCGATGTATCGGCTCGTCTTCTTCGCCCTCGTGGCGCTGGCGGTTCTCGCGCTCGGCCTCTCCTTCGCCCGGGTGCTCACCCCGACGCCGCCGGAGATGCTGGCCTCCTTCGCGGTGCTGGCGGTGTCGATCTCTCTGGTCGATGCGCTCAGCCAGCGAATCCTGCGCCTGCCGTGGCGCATCGAATCCTCGCTGGTCACCGCTCTCATCCTGCTGTTCGTGCTGCAGCCCTCGCTGACAGCGGCAGGGCTCGCAGGCAACGCGCTCGCCGGCGCCGTCGCGAGCCTGTCGAAGTACCTGATCGCCTGGCGCGGACGCCACGTCGTCAACCCGGCAGCCTTCGGCGCCGCCGTCGTGACGATCTTCGGTCTGGGCTCGTACTCGTCGTGGTGGGTCGGCACACCGCCCCTGTCGGTGGCCGTCGCCGTGCTCGGGCTGCTGGTGCTGTGGCGCACAGAGAAGGTGCGCATCGTGCTGGTGTTCCTGCTCGTCGTGGTCGCAGTCTCCGTGGTGCGTCAGGCCGTGCAGGCTCAGGATGCGGGCTTGGGCTTCGCGTTGCACGACGCGATCTTCTTCTCCCTCGCGCAGACGCCGTATCTCTTCCTGGGTGCGTTCATGCTCTCCGAGCCGCTGACCCTGCCGCCTCGCCGCTGGCAGCAGTTCAGCGTCGCAGCACTCGTGGGTGTGCTCGCGGGCTGGCCGGTCGTGGTCGGCGGCCTTGTCACGCTCGGCCAGGAGCGGGCGCTGCTGATCGGAAACCTGCTCGCGTTCGCGTTCGCCGTACGCGGCTCGGTGCGGCTGGTGCTGGTGAGGCGGCAGATGGTGACGCCGACGGCGCAGGAGCTCACCTTCCGCACGAAGGGACGCCTGAGCTTCCTGCCCGGGCAGTACCTCGAGCTGGATGTGCCTCATCGGCGTCCGGATGCCAGGGGCACCCGTCGCGAGTTCAGCATCGTCTCCGCGCCCGCCGATCTGCCTACGCTGCGCATCGCCTACAAGAACGGCGACCAGAAGCATCCCTCCAGCTACAAGCGCGCCCTCGCCGCAGCCGAACCGGGCGCGGTACTGGCCGTCACCGGCACCTGGGGCGACTTCGTACTGCCGCGCGGCGGCGCACCCGTGCTGATGGTCGCGGCAGGGATCGGCGTGACGCCGTTCGTCTCGCAGTTGCGCCAGATGCAGGCCCTCGGCGTCGAGCGCGACGTCGTGCTCGTGTACGTGGCCTCCGAGGCCGCTGAGCTCGCGTTCCGCGATGAGCTGGAGGCCACCGGCGTGCGCGCCGTCGTCTTCACCCGCGACGAGCCGACCGGGCTGTCCCCGAACTGGTCATGGGCGCAGGGCGTGCGCCTGGATGCGGCGGGCCTGGAGCGCGTCGTTCCCGACATCGCATCCCGGCATGCCTTCATCTCGGGCCCGCCGCGGCTGATCGCCGATCTCGCGCCCGCGCTGCAGAAGACCCGCGGACTGACGACGGACGCGTTCGCCGGCTACTGAGCCGGGCCGGGGGCCGGTGTCTGCGGAGGCGCGGGCGCCTGCGGAGGTTCCGGTGCCGGCGGAGGCGCGGCGGGTGCTGTCACCGGCAGACGGACCGTGAATGTGGTGTCGCCCGGAGCGCTGGTGACCTCGATGCTGCCGCCGTGCCCATCGACGATGGCCTTGGCGATGGCCAGGCCCAGGCCGGTTCCTCCGGTCTGACGTGCTCGTGACGTGTCTCCGCGGGCGAAGCGGGCGAACAGCTCCTCGCGCACTTCGGGGTCGATGCCGGGGCCGTCGTCATGCACGCGCAGCACGGCCTCGGTCGGCTCGGCGGTCAGGGACAGTGTGATCGTGGTGCCGGCCGGTGTGTGCGTGCGGGCGTTGGCGAGCAGATTCGCGAGGACCTGGTGCAGTCGTCCCGCATCGCCGGAGAGCAGGATCGGCTGCTCGGGCACGTCCAGCTCCCAGTCGTGGTCGAGGGCGGTCGGCTGCGCATCGGAGAGCGCCTCCACGGCGAGCTGTGTGAGATCGACGGAGCCGCGCACCAGCTCCTGGCCCTCGTCCAGCCGGGCGAGCAGCAGCAGATCCTCGACCAGGCGGGTCATCCTCAACGACTGCGCCTGGATGCGCTCCAGCGCGGATGTCGTGTCGGCGACGGTGTCCGGGCCCTGGCTCTGGCTCAGCGCCCGCAGAGAGAGCTCGGAGTAGCCGCGGATGGAGGCCAGCGGCGTGCGCAGCTCATGGCTGGCATCCGCGACGAAGCGGCGCATCCGATCCTCGTTCTGCTGCCGCGCCGCCAGCGACGTGTCCACGTGGTCCAGCAGCGTGTTCAAGGCGATGCCCACACGACCGACCTCGGTGCGCGGATCGGCCTCGTACTCGGGCACGCGCTCGGTGATGCTCACCTCGCCCCGATCCAGCGGCTGGCCGGCGACTCTGGTGGCGGTGGCCGCGACCGCGCGCAGCGGACGCAGGCCCATGCTGATCGTCAACGCTGTGGTCAGAGCCAGCAGCAGCAGCCCGCCGAGGGTGGCGAGGGCGATCACGGTGAACAGATCGCCCAGGGTTCCCCGGATCTCGGCGCGGGAGAGACCGGTGACCACGATGGTGCCCTTGTCGGTCTGGGTGATCGTGACGAGGTAGGAGCCGCCGGAATGCAGGGAGACCACGGCGCTGCCGCCGGAGTGCAGCGCCTGGGTGAGTTCGAACAGGTCGCCTGCGGTGAGGCTCTGCAGGCCCCCCGACGACACCGTGACCCCCGACGGGGACTGGTCCGGCGGCTGCACGGCGAGCAGCAGACCGAGGGGCACGCGTCTGCCGGTGAGCACGCGCTCCGCCGTCAGCTGCGTTCCGGTGAGGCTGGTCAGATCCTCGGTGTCGGACACCCAGCCCTTGATGCCGGCCGAGAAGCTGGTCAACTGGTCCTGCAGCCGCCGTTCCAGCGCGTTGCCGAGCGTGGCGCTGGTGATGATGGCGACCACCACGAGGATGAGGGAGACGAAGCCGATCACGGCTGCCATCAGCCGTGCCTGCAGGCTCACCGGGCGTGCGAACACGATCGCCTACTGCGGAGACTTGATCATGTAGCCCACTCCGCGCACGGTGTGCAGCAGCGGAGTGCGGCCGGCATCGATCTTCTTGCGCAGGTACGAGATGTACAGCTCGACGACTGAAGATTTGCCGCCGAAGTCGTAGCTCCACACCCGGTCGAGGATCTGGGCCTTGGAGAGCACCCGCCGCTCATTGCGCATCAGGAAGCGCAGCAGCTCGAACTCGGTGGCCGTCAGCTCGATCTCGTCGTCGCCGCGCATCACCTCATGGCTGTCCTCGTTCAGTGACAGATCCGCGACGCGCAGGATGGACTGCTCGTCCTCGGTGCGTCCCTGGCCGGAGCGGCGGATCACGGCGCGCAGGCGTGCGATGACCTCTTCCAGGCTGAACGGCTTGGTGACGTAGTCGTCGCCCCCGGCGGTGAGGCCGGCGATCCGGTCGCCGAGGGAGTCCTTGGCGGTAAGGAACACCACGGGCACCAGGTTGCCCGCCTCGCGCAGACGGCGCAGCACACCCATGCCGTCGAGGTCCGGCATCATCACGTCCAGCACGAGCGCATCGGGTTCGAAGTCATGTGCGACCTGCAGCGCCTCCAGGCCGGAGCCGGCGGTGCGAACCTCCCAGCCCTCCATGCGCAGGGCCATCGCGAGCAGATCGGTGAGCATGGGCTCGTCGTCGACCGCGAGGATGCGCAGGGGGCCGCCGTCGGCGCGACGCAGGTCAGGGTGTTCGTGACTCATGCGTCCAGTGTGCGCGCCCGCGCCCCAAGAATCCAGTGTGAATCCTATGAGGAGCTTGTGTGGCGCGGGCGCGCCGGTCCTGCACTTAGTGCGTGTCTTCGGCTTCGACCTCGGTGCGGTCGCCGGACCACAGGGTGTGGAAGGTGCCGGGCTTGTCGATGCGCTTGTAGGTATGCGCACCGAAGAAGTCGCGCTGGCCCTGGACGAGCGCCGCGGGCAGTCGGTCGGCGCGGATGCCGTCGTAGTACGACAGCGAAGAGCTGAACGCGGGGGCGGGGATGCCGGCCTCGGCGGCGGCGATGACCACACGGCGCCAGGCCGCCTGGCCGCGGGTGAGCGCCTCGGCGAAGTACGGTGCGGTCAGCAGCACGGGCAGCTCAGGGGCTTCGGCGTAGGCGTCGGCGATGCGGTTGAGGAACTGCGCGCGGATGATGCAGCCGCCGCGCCAGATCTTCGACACCGCTCCGAGGTCGATCTGCCAGTCGTACTCGGCGGCTCCCGCACGGATCTCGTCGAAGCCCTGTGAATAGGCGACGATCTTCGACGCGTACAGGGCCAGGCGCACATCCTCGATGAACGCGTCCTCGTCCTCCACCTCGAACGCGTCCTCGGGGCCGGGCAGGAAGCCGGCGACCGCACGCTGCTCGGGGTGCGAGGACAACGAGCGGGCGAAGGTGGCCTCCGCGATGCCCGAGACCGGCACACCCAGAGCGAGCGCGGTCTGCACGGTCCACGCACCGGTGCCCTTGGCACCTGCCTGGTCGAGGATGACGTCCACCAGCGGCTCGCCGGTTTCGGCATCCACCTGGCGGAGCACCTCGGCGGTGATCTCGATCAGGTACGACTCCAGCTCGCCCTTGTTCCATTCGGCGAAGATGTCGGCGATCTCGGCGGGGGAGCGGCCCGTACCGCGGCGGATCAGGTCGTACGCCTCGGCGATGAGCTGCATGTCGGCGTACTCGATGCCGTTGTGCACCATCTTGACGAAGTGACCGGCGCCGTCGTGGCCGATATGCGTCACGCAGGGCTCGCCCTCGGCGACCGCGGCGATCGACTTCAGGATCGGACCCAGGGTGACCCAGGACTCATCCGACCCGCCGGGCATGATGCTGGGCCCGAGAAGAGCGCCCTCCTCGCCGCCCGAGATGCCTGCGCCGACGAAGTTGATGCCGGTCTCGCGGACGGCCTTCTCGCGGCGGATGGTGTCGGGGAAGTACGCGTTGCCGCCGTCGACGATGATGTCGCCCGGCTCGAACACCTTCACGAGCTCATCGATCACGGCGTCCGTGGGCCCGCCGGCCTTGACCATGATGATCGCCGTGCGCGGCTTCTGCAGCGAGGCGGCGAACTCCTCGTAGGAGAACGCGGGGACGAACCCGGCCTCGGGATGCGTCGAGACCAGCTCATCGGTCTTGGTGCGGCTGCGGTTCAGCACCGCCACCGTATTGCCCTCGCGGCTCGCGAGATTGCGGGCGAGGTTCGATCCCATCACAGCGAGTCCGACGACTCCGATGTTGGCTGATGCTTCGGGCACTGATTGCTCCTCGATCGTGGTTCAGGTGATCTCAGAGTATCGGCTGCGGTGCGACTGGGATCCGTTCGTGTCATGAACGCACGAGCATCGCGACCTGCTCAGTCCTTGCGGTAGCCCGAGCGGCCCATGAAGAACATCGCCGCTACCGACGACACCACGCCGCATACGGCGATCGCGCCGATGATCCAGAGGATGACGTGGGAGAGGAAGGCGGCATCGAGCATGTCACCAGCCTACCGGGGTTTCGGGTAGCATGAAGGAGTTCCTCGGCGAGGGATGTCGCGCGTGCGCGCACATCCGTGATCGACGCGGTGATGTGAAGCCCCATGGTCAGATGAGCATCGTGGTCTCGCGTCCTCGTGTCCATGCCGAGGCGCCGACACCATCGACCACCGCGCGGCCCGTCGCCGCGCGTCTGAAGGAGAACATCATGTCTGACGACAACAAGGTCCTCGCAGACCTCCGCACCAGCTTCGGCAAGGGCTTCGCCCGCCGCCTGCGCGCCGAGGGCAAGATCCCCGCGGTCATCTACGGTCACGGCACCGATCCCGTGCACGTGGCACTGCCCGGCCACCAGGTCTCGCTGATCATCCGCCGCGCCAACGCGCTGCTCCACCTCGACATCGAGGGCAAGCCGAGCCTGGTGCTCGTCAAGGATGTGCAGCGCGACCCGGTGCGCCAGATCATCGAGCACATCGACCTGCTCGTCGTGAAGAAGGGCGAGAAGGTCACCGTCGAGGTCCCCGTCATCGTGACCGGCGAGTCGTTCTCGGGCACCATCGTGACCGTCGACGTCGCGACGATCCGGCTCGAGGTCGAGGCCACCCACATCCCGCAGAACGTCGAGGTGTCGGTCGAGGGCCTCGAGGAGGGCGCGCACATCACCGCCGGCGACGTCACCCTGCCCAAGGGCGCCTCGCTCATCGATGACCCCGAGCTGCTGCTCGTCGCGGTCTCCGTGCCCGCGGCAGAGGTCGCGGACGAGAACGCCGAGGAGGCCGCCGCTCCCGCTGCCGCAGCCGAGGAGTCCGCAGCCGAGTGATCTGCTGATGCATTCCGGAAGGGGGCGCGAGCATTCGCGCCCCCTTCCTCATACCCCGAGAGGAATCGAGCATGGCATCCACCTGGCTCGTCGTCGGCCTCGGCAACCCGGGGCCGCGTTATGCGACGACTCGGCACAACATCGGTCAGATGGTCGTCGACGAGCTCGCCGGCCGTCGCGGTGAGCGGTTCCGGGAGCACAAGGCCGGCGCGCGAGTCGTGGAGACCTGGCTGCGCCCCGGGGGAGACAAGCTCGTGCTCGTGAAGCTCAATTCGTTCATGAACGTCTCGGGCACGCCCGTCGCCGCTCTCGCGCGCTTCTACTCCGTCGAGCCGGACCACGTGGTCGTGGTGCACGACGAACTCGACATCCCGTACGACAGCATCCGGCTGAAGGTCGGCGGCGGGCACGGCGGACACAACGGCGTGCGCGACATCGCTCGCGCGCTCGCCACTGCCGACTTCCCGCGGGTGCGCGCCGGCATCGGCCGCCCGACCGGGCGTCAGGACCCGGCGGACTGGGTGCTCGCGCCGTTCGGCTCGGTGGAGCAGAAGACGCTGCCGAACTTCCTGACGGACGTCGCGGATGCCGTGGAGCAGCTGATCGACGAGGGGCTGCTCGCCGCGCAGCAGAAGCACCACTCCCGCGCCTGACGCGCGGGTGCGGCTGCGCCGGTTCCGGTCAGCTCGCGCCGGATGCCGACGCGGCCGCCCCGATTCCGAGGAACACCGAGACCGTCAGGAAGAATCCGAACGGTCCCAGCGCTGCCAGCACGATGGCGGTGATGCCGAGGCCGCGCCCGCGCCGCCTCGCCGCGGCGACGATGCCGAGCACGATCGCGACGACGCCCAGCACGGTGCCGCACCAGAAGGCGATCTCGGCCCACAGCACCTGGGTGCGCACGGGCGACAGCACGGAGAGATCGCCGGTGAATGACGAATCGATGCCGATGCGCGCGTTCGGGAGGACTGCGCCGATCTGGGCGGCCATCGCAGCCGCCACGACAGGAACGACGAGCACGGCGATCAGCGCCATGATTAGCGCCGCGGCCCCCGTCATGCGTGATGCGGGCGGGGCGGTCGGCGGCGCCTGGTAGCCGCCGACCGGAGAACCGCCGGCGGGGTAGCCGCCCACGGGGACGCCGTAGGAGCCTGGGGGAGCGGCCGGCGACGCCGGCGAGCCTGAGGGAGTCGCAACCGGAGGCGGTGGAGGGCCTATCGGGCCGTCCGCGCCGGGGACGGGAAACTGCGGGGTGCTCACGACATCATCCGGATCATTGTGCACGGCCGCTCTCAGAGGCGACGCAGCAGCCCGACCTTGTCATACACGTCGGCGAGCGTGGCATCGGCGACCGCGTCGGCCTTCGCCGCGTTCACAGCCAGCAGTCGATCCAGCTCCGCCGGGTCTGAGAGCAGAGCATTCGCGCGGTCGCGCACAGGGCCGAACTCCTCGACGACCACCTCGGCGAGGCCCTTCTTGAAGTCGCCGTAGCCACGACCGGCGTACTCGTCCTCGATCGACCCCACCTGACGTCCGGTGAGAGCGGCGTAGATGGTGAGCAGGTTGGAGACGCCGGGCTTGTTCTCTCGGTCGTAGCGCACCGAGCCCTCGGTGTCTGTCACCGCGCGCATGATCTTCTTCGCCGACTTCGCGGGGTCATCGAGAAGCCACAGCACTCCCGCCTCGCTCTCGGCGGACTTCGACATCTTCGACGAGGGATTCTGCAGATCGTAGATGCGGGCGGTGTCCTTCTGGATCACGGGCTTCGGGATCGTGAACGCCGTGCCGAACCGCTTGTTGAAGCGCTCCGCGAGGTCGCGGGTCAGCTCGACGTGCTGTTTCTGGTCGTCGCCGACCGGCACGAGCTCGCTCTGGTAGAGCAGGATGTCGGCTGCCATCAGCACGGGATAGGTGAAGAGGCCGACCGAGGTGGATTCGGCACCGTACCGCGCGGACTTGTCCTTGAACTGCGTCATCCGGCCCGCCTCACCGAACCCGGTGAGGGTGCTCAGGATCCAGGCGAGCTCGGCGTGCGCGCGCACATGCGACTGCACGTACAGCGTCGACTTCGAGGGCTCGATGCCGGCCGCGATGTACTGCGCTGCGGTGCGGCGAGTCTTCTTCCGCAGCTCGGCGGGATCCTGCGGGACGGTGATGGCGTGCAGGTCGACCACGGAGAAGAACGCGTCGAACGACGACTGCATCTCGCGCCACTGCAGGAGAGCTCCGATGTAGTTGCCGGCGTGGAGCGAGTCGGCGGAGGGCTGCATTCCCGAGTAGAGGCGAGGCTTGTTCACAGATCCATCCTATTTGTCGTAGGTGTAGTCGACGATCACGGGAGCGTGGTCGCTCCACCGCTCGGCGTAGGCCGCCGCACGGGCGACGCGGTACCCCGTGGCGCGGGCGGCCAGCGCGGGCGTGGCCAGGTGGTAGTCGATGCGCCAGCCGGTGTCGTTGTCGAAGGCCTGGCCTCGCATGGACCACCACGTGTACGGCCCGGGCACCTCGCCGTGCGCGGCGCGGCCGACGTCGATCCAGCCGAGTCCCACGCCGCCGCTCTCGGAGGCGAAGGGACGCGTGTCGCTGAGCTGCCCGACCATGCCGCGGCCGATGCCCTCCTGGCCCGCCACGGGCTCGCCCGTGGCGCCGAGGATGCGGTCGAAGTAGGCGCGTTCGCGGGCCAGGAAGCCGGCCTTCTTGACGTTGCCCTTCCAGTTCAGGATGTCCAGGGGGCGATGCCCCACATTGAGGTCGCCCGTGACGAGTGCGAGTGCTCCGTTCTCGGCGAGCTGCGCCATGCGCGCGCTCATCGCATCGAGGAACTTCCACTTCTCGTCCTGTTTGGGGGTGTCGGCCTCGCCGGAGTGGACGTAGGCGCTCACGATCGTGAGCAGGCTGCCGTCGATCTCGAAGTCGGCCTCCAGCCAGCGACCGGCCGAATCGAAGTCATCGGAACCCAGCGCGGTGCGCGTGGCGATCGCCGGCGTGCGGCTGAGCACGGCGACACCTGCTCTGCCCTTGGCCGTGGCGACGTCGTGCTGGATCGACCAGCCCGGGAAGGCCGCCTCGAGGTGCTCGTCCTGTCCGCGCACCTCCTGCAGCGTGAGGACGTCCACGTCGGCGGCATCCAGCCAGGAGTGCATGCCGTTGCGGACCGCCGCGCGGATCCCGTTGACATTGACAGAGGCGACACGCAGATGGGGCATGTCTCCAGCCTAACGAGAGCCGCCGACATCCCTCCGCACCAGAGGCTCGCTGCGGTCCTGGGCGCTCAGCGCGATCCACGAGGCGGCGAGCAGGATGACGGATGCGACCAGCCGGCACCACAGCAGCAGGGCGACCATGACGGCGAACGTGGCCAGCAGGGGATTGCCGGGGGTGTGCGAGAGCAGCAGACCCGCGCCGAGCTGCAGAACGGCGACGGCGAGCCCGCCCATCGCCGCTCCAGGCCGGATCGTGCGCCATCGCAACGATGTTCCGGTGAGGAATCGCACCAGCAGGGCGATGGCGGCCGTGTCGATGGCGACCAGGACGATCACCGTCGAGGTGCGCAGCAGCACGGCGTTCAGAGCGCCGGTGATGCTCAGGCCGAACAGATCGAGCAGCTGGGTGAGCGCCCAGACGCCACCGACGCTGAGCGCCGAGCCCGCCAGCAGCGCGAAGCCGAACACCAGTGCGGCCACCACATCGCGCAGCTTCAGGAGCAGGTAGTTGCGGGAGTCGAAGGGCAGCCCGAAGATGTCGCGCACCGCACGGCGCGAGAAGGTGACCGCGCCGACGGCGGTCCATGCCGCGACCGCGGTGGCGATGAGTCCGGTGATGGTGAAGGTTCCCGCAGCGGAGGCGACCAGTTCATGCACCTCGTGCGGCTCGGCGATGCCGTTGTCGCCGATGATCCCCGGCAGGTAGCTGTTGGCCACGCCGATGAGCGCATCGATGGCGGGCCCGCTGCCTCCCAGCCAGACTCCGGCGGCGGCGAATGCGACGTACAGCAGCGCGAACAGCGCGAACAGCGCCTGATAGGCCATCCCCGCCGACAGCAGAAAGCCGTTGCGGCGCAGGAACCGGCGCCAGACCCGGATCGGGAAGAGCGCTACGGCGCGGCGCGCGAGTACGGCGGCGCGCCCGGCCGAACGGGTCAGTCGGGCGCGCATGCGAGGGCCGTCGGGTCAGCGACCGCCGCGGAGGACGGCCTGCTTGACCTCGGCGATGGCCTTCGTGACCTCGATGCCGCGCGGGCACGCCTCGGTGCAGTTGAAGGTCGTGCGGCAGCGCCACACGCCCTCCTTGTCGTTGAGGATGTCCAGGCGCACATCGGCCGCGTCGTCGCGCGAGTCGAAGATGAAGCGGTGCGCGTTGACGATCGCGGCCGGGCCGAAGTACTGTCCATCGGTCCAGAACACGGGGCACGACGAGGTGCACGCGGCGCACAGGATGCACTTCGTGGTGTCGTCGAAGATCGCACGGTCGGCGATGGACTGCACGCGCTCCTTGCCCTTCTCCGGCGTGGAGCTGGCGATCAAGAACGGCTGCACCTCACGGTAGGAGGCGAAGAACGGCTCCATGTCGACGATCAGGTCCTTCTCGAGCGGCAGACCCTTGATGGCCTCGACGTAGATCGGCTTCGAGATGTCGAGGTCCTTGATCAGCGTCTTGCAGGCCAGGCGGTTGCGGCCGTTGATGCGCATGGCATCCGAACCGCAGATGCCGTGGGCGCAGGAGCGGCGGAAGCTCAGCGACCCGTCGACCTCCCACTTGATCTTGTGCAGGGCGTCGAGCACACGGTCGGTCGCGTACAGCTCGACGTCGTAGTCCACCCAGCGCGGCTCCGCGTCCTGCTCCGGGTCGAAGCGGCGGACGATGAAGGTGACGAGGAAGGACTGCACACCGGAGTCGTTCACGGGTGCCTCTGCGACGGCGTTCGACATGCTCAGTACTTCCTCTCCATCGGCGGGTACTTGAGCTCGCCGTTCTCATGCTGGGTGAACACGACGGGCTTCCAGTCCAGGCGGATGTGATCTGCGGGCGTCGACGAATGCGGGTCGCCGGTCAGATACGCCATCGTGTGCTTCATGTAGTTCTCGTCATCCCGGTTCGGGAAGTCGTCGCGCATGTGACCGCCGCGGCTCTCCTCGCGGTTCTGCGCCGCATAGACGACGACCTCGGCGATGTCGAGCAGGAAGCCCAGCTCGACCGCCTCGAGCAGGTCGGTGTTGAACCGCTTGCCCTTGTCATCGACGTGGACGTTCTTGTAGCGCTCGCGCAGCTCCTTGATCACGCCCAGCACGTGCTCGAGCGACTCGTGCGTGCGGAACACCTGTGCGCCCTTGTCCATCTCGTCCTGCAGCTTCTTGCGAAGCACGGCGATGCGCTCGGTTCCCTGGTTGGTGCGCAGTCCCTCGACCATGCCCTTCACGAACCCGGCGGGGTTCTCCGGCAGCGGCTGGAACTCCGCGGTCTTGACGTACTCGACCGCGTTGCGGCCGGCGCGCTTGCCGAACACGTTGATGTCCAGGAGCGAGTTGGTGCCCAGACGGTTGGAGCCGTGCACCGACACGCAGGCGCACTCGCCCGCCGCGTACAGACCCGGCACGATGTCGGTGTTGCTCTGCAGCACCTCGGCGTTGTTGTTCGTCGGGATGCCGCCCATCGCATAATGCGCGGTCGGCATCACGGGGACCGGCTCGACGACCGGATCGACGCCCAGGTACGTGCGCGCGAACTCGGTGATGTCGGGGAGCTTGGTCTCCAGGACCTCGGCGCCCAGATGCGTGCAGTCCAGCAGCACGTAGTCCTTGTGCGGACCGGCGCCCCGGCCCTCCAGTACTTCCTGCACCATGCTGCGCGCGACGATGTCGCGGGGGGCGAGGTCCTTGATGGTGGGAGCGTAGCGCTCCATGAAGCGCTCTCCCGAGGCGTTGCGCAGAATGGCGCCCTCGCCTCGCGCTCCCTCGGTGAGGAGGATGCCGAGGCCGGCGAGACCGGTCGGGTGGAACTGGAAGAACTCCAGATCCTCCAGCGGCAGGCCCTTGCGCCACACGATGCCGACGCCGTCACCGGTGAGGGTGTGAGCGTTGGAGGTGGTCTTGAAGATCTTGCCGAAACCGCCGGTGGCGAAGATGACGGCCTTCGAGTGGAAGACGTGCAACTCGGCGGTGGCCAGGTCGTAGGCGACGACGCCGGCGACCTGAGTCGCGCCCGAGGGGTCCTCGACCGTGATCAGGTCGAGCACGTAGAACTCGTTGAAGAAGTTGATGCCCAGCTTGACGCAGTTCTGGAACAGCGTCTGCAGGATCATGTGGCCGGTGCGGTCGGCGGCGTAGCAGGCGCGGCGCACGGGGGTCTTGCCGTGCTCGGCCGTATGGCCGCCGAAGCGGCGCTGGTCGATCTTGCCCTCGGGCGTGCGGTTGAAGGGCAGGCCCATGTTCTCGAGATCGATGACCGCGTCGATGGCCTCCTTGGCCAGGATCTCGGCGGCATCCTGGTCGACCAGGTAGTCACCGCCCTTGACGGTGTCGTAGGTGTGCCACTCCCAGTTGTCGTCCTCGACGTTCGCCAGAGCGGCGGCCATGCCGCCCTGCGCGGCACCCGTGTGCGAGCGCGTCGGGTACAGCTTCGAGATCACGGCGGTCCGCGCGCCGGGGCCGGCTTCGATGGCCGCCCGCATCCCGGCGCCGCCGGCACCGACGATGACGATGTCGAACTCGTGGTAGTGCACGCCGTCGCGCACGACGGAGTCGGAGGTCTGAGTGTCAGTCACTGTGTGTTCTGCCTTCTTCGTCTTAATTGCCCAGAGCCTGGCAGGTTTCCCAGAGCGCGCCGTCCTCGAAGACGCCGGCGCACGGGTCGAACGTGAACACCACGAGGGTGCCCAGGATGATCAAAAGCGCGGCCGCGAGGCCGAGCGCCCAGACCAGCGCCGTGCGCGCCTTGGCGTTGCCGACGTAGTCGTTGACGATCGTGCGCATGCCGTTGGCGCCGTGGATGAGTGCGAGCCAGAGCATCAGCACGTCCCACCACTGCCAGAACGGAGTCGCGAACTTGCCGGCCACGAAGCCGAAGTCGAGGGCGTGGATGCCTTCGCCGAGCATCAGGTTGACGAACAGGTGGCCGAAGATCAGCACGACGAGCAGAACGCCGGAGCCGCGCATGAACAGCCAGCCCCACTTCTCGAGGTTGACACCGCGCCGACGGCGGGGTTCGAAAGCAGCAGCCGACATCAGTGACCCCCTCCGAGAGCGAGCATCAGATGGCGCGGAGCGAAGCCGAGCATGATCACGGCCCATACGCCGATGACGATCCAGAACAGCTGGCGTTGGTACTTCGCGCCCTTGGACCAGAAGTCGACCAGGATGATGCGCAGCCCGTTCATGGCGTGGAACGCGATTCCCGCCACCAGGACGACCTCGCCGAACGCCATGATCGGGTTCTTGTACGTGCCGATGACGGCGTCGTACGCCTCGGGGGAGACGCGGATCAGCGCCGTGTCCAGGATGTGCACCAGGAGGAAGAAGAAGATCGCCACCCCGGTGATGCGGTGAAGCACCCAGGACCACATGCCTTCGCGACCCCGGTAGAGGGTGCCCCGTGGAGACTTAGAGGTCGTCTCCGAAACCGACGGTGTCAGGCGTGCGCTCGTGGACACGTCGTCCTCCCTGCTCGATGTGACGTCGGGTCCGTGCATCCGGGCACGCCCGACCTCGTCCATCCTATTCCTGTCAGAACGCTGGGTGCGACGAAGGGGACCCTTAGCGCTGCCGGTCGGTGCGGGCCGTTGCGGATAGGTTGGGAGCCATGGGGCGAATCGACGACTTCCACGCAGTGATCCCGGCCGGTGGCATCGGCAGCAGGCTGTGGCCGCTGTCGCGAGCCGATGCGCCGAAGTTCCTGCATGACCTGACCGGCTCCGGGCACTCGCTGCTGCGCGACACCTGGGATCGGCTGGAGCCGCTCGCCGGTCCCGATCGGATCGCTGTGGTGACCGGCCGCGCGCACCGCGCGGCAGTGGAGGGGCAGCTGCCCGGCATCCCGGACGCCAACGTCTTCCTCGAATCCGAGCCGCGCGAGTCCGCGGCGGCCATCGGCCTCGCCGCCGCGATCCTGCACCGCCGCAACCCGGACGTGATCATCGGCTCGTTCAGCGCCGACCACGTGATCCGCGGCACCCAGGTCTTCGAGTGGGCCGTGCAGCAGGCGGTGCAGGTGGCGCGCCAGGGATACATCGTCACGATCGGCATCCCTCCCACAGAGCCCTCGGTGGGCTTCGGCTACATCAAGCGAGCCGGGGAGATCGTCGTCGAGGGTGCGCCGGAGGCCACCCTCGTGGAGCGCTTCGTCGAGAAGCCCGACCTCGCCACGGCCAAGGAGTACGTCGCGAGCCGCGACTACCTCTGGAACGCCGGGATGTTCATCGCCAAGGCGAGCGTGCTGCTCGAGGAGCTCGCCGCGAACGAGCCCGAGCTGCACGCTGGTCTTCTGGAGCTGGCGGAGGCGTGGGACGACCGCGAGCTGCGCGGCCCGGCGGTGGATCGCATCTGGCCGAGCCTGAAGAAGATCGCGATCGACTACGCGGTCGCCGAGCCCGCCGCCGAGCGCGGGCGGCTGGCGGTGATCCCCGGCCACTTCGACTGGGATGACGTGGGCGACTTCGCCTCGCTCACCAAGCTCATCAACCACGGACGCAAGAACGATCTCGCCGTGCTTGGGCCGAAGGCCCGGGTGCTCTCGGACGCCGCCAGCGGCATCCTGGTGAGCCAGACCTCCCGCGTGATCAGTCTGGTGGGAGTGAAGGACATCATCGTCGTGGACACCGAGGACGCGCTGCTGGTCACCACCATCGAGCACGCGCAGCGGGTCAAGGGCGTCGTGGAGTCCCTCAAGCTCAGTGGCCGCGGCGACGTGCTCTGAGGCGAGTCGTGGCGGTTCGCCAAGCGGATCGCCCGGTTCTCATTGCGGAATTGTAACCATTCGCCAGCGCTGGCGGGCCGAAGGTGCGCAGGATCGTAACCCTGGGTAACTTGGATCGATCCGCGATGTCCGCGGGAACGATCTCATGGGGAGGCAAACAGTGCCCATCTCTACGACCAAGAAGATGCTCGGTGCGACCATCGCAGCCGGCGTCATCCTCGCGCTCGCCGGCTGCGGCCAGGCGCCGACGACCGAGAAGCCCGGCAGCGGCGGCGACAAGCCTGCGGCGTCGGACTTCCAGACCTGCATCGTCTCGGATGCCGGCGGCTTCGACGACAAGTCGTTCAACCAGCTTTCCTTCGAAGGCGCCGACAAGGCCGCCCAGGAGATCGGCGTGCCGATCAAGAAGGCCGAGTCCAACGCCGAGACCGAGTACGCACCGAACGTCGAGAACATGGTGTCCGAGGGCTGCAACGCCATCGTCACCGTCGGCTTCGCCCTCTCCGCCGCGACCGTCGACGCCGCGAACGCGAACCCCGACACCGACTTCATCCTCATCGACGACGCCGGTGGCGACGCCAAGCCGGAGAACGTCAAGCCGTTGCTCTACAACACGGCCGAGGCCGCGTTCATGGCGGGCTACCTGTCGGCCGGCTACTCGAAGACCGGCAAGGTCGGCACCTTCGGCGGCATGGAGTTCCCGACTGTGACGATCTTCATGGACGGCTTCAAGCAGGGCGTCGACTTCTACAACAACGAGAACGGCACCAGCGTCGCCGTGGTCGGCTGGGACGGCAAGACCGGCTCGTTCACGGGCGGCTTCGAGGCCAACCAGGACGCCAAGACGGTCGCGACGAACATCATCGACCAGGGCGTGGACGTGCTCCTGCCCGTCGGCGGTCCGATCTACCAGTCCGGCCTGCAGGCCATCAAGGACTCCGGCAAGGACATCGCACTGATCGGCGCTGACGCGGACCTGTTCAACACCGACCCGACCACGGCCGATTACGTGCTCACCTCGGTGCTGAAGGAGATGGACAAGTCCACCTACGAGGCCGTCATGTCCGCTGCGGACGGCAAGTTCAGCGGCGAGCCCTACATCGGCACGCTCGAGAACGGCGGCGTCGGAATCGCACCGCTGCACAACTTCGAGAGCAAGGTCGACGGCGATCTGGTCACGAAGCTGGACCAGATCAAGAAGGACATCATCGACGGCAAGATCACCGTCACGTCCTACCTCGACTGAGGTTGAACCGCAGCGGGGAGGCCGGCCTTCGGCCTCCCCGCTGTCGTCTGCCCGGGCGATCCCCGGTCAAGGCGACCTGTCACGAATAGGATCGAACACATGAAGCTCGAGCTGCGCGGCATAACGAAGAGGTTCGGCGCACTGACGGCCAACGATCACATAGATCTGGTCGTGAACCCGGGGGAGATCCACTCCCTGCTGGGCGAGAACGGCGCCGGCAAGTCCACGCTGATGAACGTGCTGTACGGGCTGTATCAGGCCGATGAGGGCCAGATCCTCATCGATGACGTGGTACAGCACTTCGACGGCCCGGGAGATGCGATGAATGCGGGGATCGGCATGGTGCATCAGCACTTCATGCTGGTGCCGGTCTTCACCGTCGCCGAGAATGTGATGCTCGGTCATGAGAAGACCACCCTGGGCGGCAGGCTCGATCTGGCGGCTGCCCGACGCCAGGTGACCGAGATCTCCGACCGCTTCGGGTTCGACGTCGACCCGGATGCTGTCGTCGAGGACCTCCCGGTGGGCGTGCAGCAGCGCGTCGAGATCATCAAGGCGCTCTCGCGCGACGCGAACATCCTCGTCTTCGATGAGCCGACCGCCGTGCTGACCCCGCAGGAGACCGACGAGCTCATGGCGACGATGCGCCGGCTCAAGGAGCAGGGCACCGCCATCGTCTTCATCACGCACAAGCTGCGCGAGGTGCGCGAGGTCGCCGACCGGATCACTGTGATCCGACTGGGCAAGGTCGTCGGCGAAGCCGAGCCGACCGCGTCGAACACCGAGCTCGCCTCCCTGATGGTCGGCCGCGCCGTCGAGCTGACCGTGCACAAGGATGAGCCGCGGTACACCGACAACTCCCTCACCGTCGAAGGACTCACCGTCACGGATGTCACGGGCACGGTGCTCGTCGATGACGCATCCTTCGAGGTGCGCGGCGGTGAGGTGCTGGCCATCGCCGGCGTGCAGGGCAACGGGCAGACCGAGCTCACCGAGGCCTTGATGGGCCTGCAGGATCGCGTGCGCGGCAGCATCCGACTCAACGGTCAGGAGCTCGTCGGCCGCAACGTGCGCCACATCCTCGACGCCGGAGTCGGATTCGTCCCGGAGGACCGCGGCGTGGACGGGCTGGTGAAGGAGTTCTCGATCGCCGAGAACCTCATGCTGGATCGCTCCAACGGCGCCCCGTTCGTGAAGGCCGGCGCTCTGCAGCTGGGAGTGCTGGACCGCTTCGCGCGCGAGAAGATCGCCGAGTTCGACATCCGTACCCAGGGGCCGTCGCAGCCCGCGGGCCGCCTGTCCGGAGGAAACCAGCAGAAGGTGGTGCTGGCCCGCGAGCTCAGCCGCGACCTGTCGCTGTTCGTCGCCGCTCAGCCCACTCGCGGGGTGGACGTCGGATCGATCGAGTTCATCCACAAGCGAGTCATCGAGACCCGCGATTCCGGCGTGCCGGTGATCGTGATCTCCACCGAGCTCGACGAGGTCACCGCCCTCGCCGACCGGATCCTGGTGATGTACCGCGGCCGGATCGTGGGCATCGTGCCCGGCGACACTCCACGCGAGCAGCTCGGCCTGATGATGGCCGGTGCCGTGAACGATGCGGGCACCGTGAACGAAGGAGCGCAGGCATGACCGCCGCCGAGACCCAGGCGCCGGTTCCGCCGGTGCCCGAGACGACCCCCGGGCCCTCGCGCTGGCGCGAGGCGTGGACCCGCGTGGCCTCCGGCAACGCGCTCGTCTCGCTGCTGGCGGTCGTCGCCGCCGTGATCGTCGGATCGATCATGATCGCGTTGACCGACACCGACGTGCAGGCCGCCGCCGGATACTTCTTCCAGCGGCCGGGCGACACCTTCGGTGCTATCGGCAGCGCGGTCGGCGGCGCGTACGCCGCGCTCTTCCGCGGATCGATCTACAACTTCAACGCCGACTCGTTCGCGATCGGCATCCGTCCGTTCACCGAGACGCTCAAGTTCGCCACGCCGCTGATCGCAGCCGGTCTCGGCGTGGGCCTGGCGTTCCGCGCCGGCCTGTTCAACATCGGCGGCCAGGGGCAGATGCTGATGGCGGCCGCGGCCGCCGGATACGTCGCGACCACCTGGGATCTGCCCTTCCCGCTGCATATGCTGGCGGCACTCGCGGCCGGTTTGATCGCGGGGGCGGTGTGGGGTGGCATCGCTGGACTCCTGAAGGCCAGGACGGGTGCGCACGAGGTGATCGTGACGATCATGCTCAATCACATCGCGTTCTATCTGCTGGCCTGGATGCTGGCCACCCAGGGGCTGCTGCAGGCACCGGGCTCCAAGAATCCGAAGACCGCGCCGATGGCCGACAGCGCCGTGCTCCCGCAGATCCTGGGTCCGATGTACAAGCTGCATCTCGGCTTCCTGTTCGCCCTGATCGCCGTCGCCGTCACCTGGTACCTGCTGGAGCGCTCCAATCTCGGCTTCCGCTTCCGCGCCGTGGGAGAGAACCCTGCTGCGGCACGCACGGCGGGCATCTCCGTCGGCCGGATGTACTTCCTGGTCATGGTCATCGCCGGGGCGCTGGTAGGCCTGGCAGGGGTCAGCCAGGCGCTCGGCACCGAGCCCGGCGGCTTCGGCGGCGGCATCGACGCGGGCATCGGCTTCGACGCGATCACCGTCGCGCTGCTGGGCCGCTCGCGCCCGATCGGCATCCTGTTCGCCGGGCTCCTGTTCGGTGCGTTCAAGACCGGTGGCTTCACCATGCAGGCCTCGCAGGGCGTGCCCATCGAGATCGTGCTGGTCGTGCAGTCCCTGATCGTGCTGTTCATCGCGGCTCCGCCGCTGGTGCGTGCGATGTTCGGCGTGCCGCAACCCGGCAGAGCGTCGCGGCGACAGCGCCGCGCAGCGAAGAAGGAGGTGGCGGCATGAGCTCCCAGACGCTCGAGGCTCAGCCCCGCACCATCGCCGTCATCTCCTGGAAGACGCCCATCATCCTCGCCGTGATCACGGTGCTGGTGGCGCTGCTTCCGCTGCTGGCGCCGCGATCCGGTGACGCGACGTTCCGCTTCGCGGCGGGAACGGATGCCATTCGCGTACCGGACATCATCGTGCCCGGTACGGCCGCATCTCTGCTGTGCGTGCTGATCGGCGCGATCGTGACCGTGGTCTCATTCGTGCGCGCCGCACAGCGCCGCACCACGCCGCTGTGGCTCGTCGCGCTGTATGCGATCGCGTTGATCTTCGGATTCCTCGCCTGGGCGGCCGCAGGCAGCACCGGCACGCTGCCGATGATCAGTCTGCTCAGCGGCGCCCTGGCGCTCGCGACGCCGCTGATCTTCGGAGCCCTGGGCGGTGTGATCGGCGAGCGCGCCGGTGTCGTCAACATCGCCATCGAGGCTCAGCTGCTGGCCGGTGCCTTCTCCGCCGCGATCGTGGCGTCCATCGCGGGAACGCCGTGGGCGGGTCTGGTGGCCGCAATGGTCGCGGGTCTGCTGGTGGCGCTGGTGCTGGGAGTCTTCGCCATCACCTACTACGTGGACCAGGTCATCGTCGGTGTGGTGCTGAACGTGCTGGTCATCGGCATCACCACGTTCCTGTTCCGGCAGGTACTGGCGCCCAACCAGGCCACCCTCAACACGGTGGAGCCGTTCAAGCGGCTCGCCATCCCGGGCCTCAGCGAGATCCCGGTGATCGGTCCGATCCTGTTCCGTCAGACGATCGTCGTGTACCTGATGTACGTGATCGTCTTCGTGGTCTGGTACGGCATGTACCGCACCCGTTGGGGCCTGCGGATGCGCGCGGTCGGCGAGCACCCGCAAGCGGCAGACACCGTCGGCATCAACGTCGCGCGCACCCGCTACATGAACGTGCTCATCGCCGGCGCGATCGCCGGAATGGGCGGCGCGTTCTACACTCTCGTGTCCGTGCCGCGGTTCAACCCCGAGATGACCGCCGGAGCGGGGTTCATCGCTCTGGCGGCGGTGATCTTCGGAAAGTGGGATCCGATCAAGGCGACCCTGGCCGCCCTGCTGTTCGGCTTCGCCACGAACCTGCAGAGCGTGCTCAGCGTCATCGGATCGCCGGTGCCCAGTCAATTCATGCTGATGCTGCCGTACATCGTGACGATCTTCGCCGTGGCCGGCCTGGTCGGACGGTCCCGTCCGCCGGCAGCCGACGGCGAGCCGTACATCAAGGCGTAGACCAGCACTTCACCGAGTAGGAGAGAGATGACCGACATCGACTGGGACGACCTGCGACAGGTCGCCACCGACGCGATGAAGAAGGCGTACGCACCGTACTCCCGCTACAAGGTGGGCGCCGCGGCGCTCGTCGACGACGGCCGCGTCGTCGCGGGATGCAACGTGGAGAACGCGTCCTACGGAGTGACGCTGTGCGCGGAGTGCGCGCTGGTCGGGGACCTGCACATGTCCGGCGGCGGGCGCCTGGTGGCGTTCGTGTGCGTGAACAACGACGGGCAGACCATCATGCCGTGCGGGCGCTGCCGGCAGCTGCTGTTCGAGCACTCCAGTCCCGAGATGCTGCTGGAGACCGTCTCCGGCATCCGCACGATCGACGAGGTGCTGCCCGACGCATTCGGGCCGCGCGACCTGGAGGATGTCCGATGACCACCGCGATCGAGCCGTTCGATGCCATCGACGTGATCCGCACCAAGCGCGACGGCGGAGCCGTCGGCGAGGCCGCCCTGCGCTGGATGATCGATGCGTACACCCGCGGCTACGTGTCCGACGCGCAGATGGCGTCCTTCGCGATGGCGATCTTCCAGCGCGGCATGGAGCGCGACGAGATCCGCGTGATGACCGACGCGATGATCGCGACGGGGGAGCGGATGAGCTTCGCCGCCCTCGGCAAGCGCACCGTCGACAAGCACTCCACCGGTGGTGTGGGCGACAAGATCACCCTGCCTCTGGCGCCGCTGGTCGCCGTCTTCGGCGTCGCCGTGCCGCAGCTGAGCGGCCGAGGTCTCGGCCACACCGGCGGCACGCTGGACAAGCTCGAGTCGATTCCGGGATGGCGCGCGGCGCTGTCCAACGAGGAGATGTTCGCGCAGATGCAGGGCGACGTCGGCGCGGTCATCTGCGCCGCCGGATCCGGTCTGGCCCCCGCCGACAAGAAGCTCTACGCGCTGCGGGACGTCACCGGCACTGTCGAGGCGATCCCGCTGATCGCTTCGAGCATCATGTCGAAGAAGATCGCCGAGGGCACCGATGCCCTGGTGCTGGACGTGAAGTTCGGCAACGGTGCCTTCATGCAGGACATCGATCGCGCCCGCGAGCTGGCCCGCACCATGGTGGCGCTCGGCACCGACTCCGGAGTGGCGACGACCGCACTGCTCACGGACATGAACGTGCCGCTGGGTCTTGCCATCGGCAATGCCAACGAGGTGCGCGAGTCGGTCGAGGTGCTCGCCGGCGGCGGTCCCGCCGACGTGCGCGAGCTCACCGTCGCACTCGCCCGCGAGATGCTCGCGCTCGCAGGGCTCCCGGATGCCGATGTCGAGGCGGCGCTGGACGACGGACGCGCCATGGACTCCTGGAAGGCGATGATCCGCGCACAGGACGGCGATCCGGATGCCGAACTCCCCGTCGCCCGCGAGACGCACATCGTCCGCTCGGCCGTGGACGGCGTCGTGACCCGGATGGATGCACTGCCGTTCGGCGTCGCAGCCTGGCGTCTGGGCGCCGGGCGCGCTCGCGCCGAGGACCCGGTGATCCACGCCGCCGGCATCGACCTGGCAGTCAAGCCCGGTGATCGAGTAAGCGCCGGCCAGGCGCTGTTCGCGCTGTCCGCCGACGACGACGCGCGGTTCGCCCGCGCGCTGCAGGCGCTGGACGGCGCATACGAGGTCGGTCAGACCGAGCCCGTCACGGCTCCCATCGTGCGCGAGCGCATCACCGCCTGAGAACGCCGCCTCGGCACTCAGCGCCACACCCAGACGAGCACGGAGAACCCATGAGCATCGATCAGAACGGCGACAAGAACGTGCAGGGCGTCTCGTTGCGCTCACTGCCGAAGGTCTCGCTGCACGACCACCTCGACGGCGCCCTGCGTCCGGCGACGATCCTCGAGCTCGCCGGCCAGGCGGGCATCCAGGCTCCCGCGAAGGATGCCGATGCGCTGCGCCGCTGGTTCGCGCAGCAGTGCGGCACGGGCTCACTGCCCGAGTACCTCGCCACGTTCGATCTGATCGTCGCGGTCACGCAGACCGAAGCGGCTCTCACCCGCATCGCACGCGAGTACGTCGACGATCTGGCGGCCGACGGTGTGATCTACGGCGAGGTGCGCTGGGCGCCCGAGCAGCACACGCTCGGCGGGCTGAGCCTGGATCGGGCTGTGGCTGCCGTCCAGCGCGGTCTCGAAGAGGGCGAGGACGACGCAGAGTCCGCCGGGCGCAGCATCCGCGTCTCGCAGATCCTCTCCGCCATGCGGCAGTCCGACCGATCCCTGGAGATCGCGCGGCTCGCCGTCGCGCACCGGGAGCGCGGGGTGGTCGGCTTCGACATCGCCGGCCCCGAGGAGGGCTACCCGGCTTCCGCGCATCGTGAGGCGTTCGACTACCTGGCCTCCGAGTTCTTCCCGGTCACCGTGCACGCGGGCGAGGCCGCGGGCCCCGCCTCGATCCGCTCCGCGCTGCTGGACGGGCGGGCGCTGCGTCTGGGCCACGGGGTGCGCATCGCCGAGGATCTGCAGGTCATCGAGCGGGCGGGTGACGAGGTTCAGGTGCAGTTCGGCGACCTGGCGCGCTGGGTGCGGGACAGGGAGATCCCGCTGGAGCTCGCCCCCAGCTCGAACCTGCAGACCGGTGCGATCGCGCAGTGGGGCGAGGAGATGGCCGACCACCCGTTCGACCTGCTGCACCAACTGGGCTTCGCGGTCACCGTGAACGCCGACAACCGCACCATGAGCGAGACGTCGCTGACCCGCGAGCTGGCGCTGCTGGTGGATGCATTCGACTACGACCTCGACGACCTCGAGACGTTCCAGTTCAATGCGGCATCCGCCGCGTTCCTCCCGGTGGAGGAGCGCGAGGAGCTGGTCGAGATGATCGCCGAGGGCTTCGAGCGCTGAGCCGCGGCTCGGCTCACCCGAACAGCGATGCGATCGCGCGCGCGAGAACGACGAGCGCCCCGGCCCAAGCGCACAGCAGCATTATCCGGCGGGCGAATGCGAGCGGTACCCGTCGTGCGGCGAACGCACCGAGGATCATTCCGCCCGCCGTGCACGCGGCGAGGACGGCGATGTCGGGAGCAGGGATCGTCGGCAGGCCACGCAGGGCGACCGACACCAGCCCGTAGCCGACGAAGACCACCTGCGCGCTGGCGGCGAAGCGCCGTTGCGGCCAGTCGTCACCCAGGGCGAAGGAAGCCAGTGCCGGGCCGGACAGGCCGCTGGAAGCGTGCATGAAGCCGGCAAGCGCACCCGCGCCGATCGCACCGGGCCGCCCGCGGACATGGCGGGCGAGGCGCCCGAACCGCTGCACGGTGAGAGCCAGCACACCCATCCCACCGATCAGGAAGAGCAGTGCGGTCTGGGGGAGCGCGGCCGCGGTGAGCGCACCCAAGGGTGCGGCCGCGAGGCCGGCGGCCAGCAGCCACAGAGTGCGCGGCCAGTCCACGTCGCGCCAGGCATCCGGAACCGCGAACAGCGACGCGATGATCGCCAGCAGCACGGCGACGGTGACGCCCTGCACGGGCCCGTAGGCGATGACGATGGGGCCGATCAGCACCAGCACGAAGGCGAGGCCTGTGACGCGCTGGACGACGGCGGCGACGATCGTGACGGCCGCGATGAGGACGAGCATGGGACTCCTGGGGGCGATCCGGCGGCCGAACCGCCCCCAGCGAGCTTAGAGGCAGGAGAGCCTAGAGCGAACCGGTGAGCTCCGCAGCGCGGGCGACGAACGCATCGCGCACGGCAGGGAACAGCGGATGCTCCGCCTCCAGGCCCGTGACCTCGTGGGCCAGCGCCGTGGCATCCTCGGTGCGCAGCCGACGCTGCAGTTCGACGGACTGCTCATCTTCAGGATCATCGAAGGCCAGTGCGGCGCCGACGGCGACGAGCAGCGCCTGAGCGCTCAGGCCGTTCTCCGCCGCCTCGGCGGCCGGACCGATGAACCGCTCGTGGCGGGACAGTTTGCGCAGCGGCTGACGACCCACCCGCCATACGGTGTCGGGCAGCGCCGGGTTCGCGAAGCGGCGCAGAATGGTGGCGCGGTACTCGGCGAGCTCCTGCGGATCGAGGCTGTGCTTGACGGCCAGCAGCGCGGAGGTCTCCTCGAGCGCGGCGGCCACCTGAGCGGCGATCTCCCCGTCGGCCAGGACGTCGGAGATGCGTTCGATGCCGGCCTGGGCGCCCAGGTACGCCGTGGTGGCGTGCCCGGTGTTGACCGTGAACAGCTTTCGTTCGATGTAGGGCGCGAGGTCGTCCACGAAGTGCGCTCCGGGGATGCTCGGCGGGTTCTCGCCGAACGGACCGCGCTCGATCGCCCACTCGAAGAAGGGCTCGACGGTGACGTCGATGCCTCCGCCGGTGGGCTGACCGGGCACGATCCGATCCACCGCCGTGTTGGCGAACACCGCCCGGCCGGCGAGGGCTTCCCAGTCCTCGCCGGCGCGTGCGATGATCTCCTGCTTCAGCAGGTCCGTGGCGCCGATCGCGTTCTCGCAGGCCATGACCTGCAACGGCACGGACGCCGGGTCACGTCGACGCAGGGCGTCGACGATGGGCGCGGCGACGAAGCGCAGCACCGTGGGGCCGACAGCGGTGGTCACCACATCGGCATCCGCGATCTCGGCGATGAGGCCCTCAGGGTCCTCGGCGCTGTTGATCGCCCGGAAGCCGGTGACCACCGTGTCGGAGCCGCCCTCTCCCACTTCGTGCACCGTGTAACTGTCGGCCGCGTTGATCGCGTCGACCAGCCCGGCCGCGACGTCGGAGAACACCAGCTCGTAGCCGCCCTGATGCAGTAGGAGCCCGACGAAGCCGCGGCCGATGTTGCCGGCGCCGAAGTGGACGGCCTTCATGCCTCGTTCACCGCCGACAGGAGCTCGAAGAGCTCTTCGGGGGTGGCAGCGGCGTTCAGCTTCGCCACATCATCCTCATCCGAGAAGAGGATGGCGATCTGCGAGAGGATCTCGAGATGCTCGCCGTCCTTGCCGGCGATGCCGATCACGAACGTCGCCTGCTCGCCGTCCCAGTCCACCCCGCCGTCATAGCGCACCACGCTGAGAGCCGAGCCGAGCACGGCGTCCTTGGCGTCGTTGGTGCCGTGCGGGATGGCCAGGCCGTTGCCCATGTACGTGGACACCGACGCTTCCCGGTCGTGCATCGCCTGCAGGTAGTCGGCGGTGACGGCACCGGCGGCGACGAGTGCGTCGGCGGCCTCCTTCAGAGCCTCATCGCGGGTGGCGCCTGCGGGGTGGATGCGGACGCGGTCGAGTGTGAGAACGCTCATTTCTCCTCCTGGTTGTCCTGGTCGCGAACCATCTCCACGACCTCGTCGTACTTCGGCGAGTTCATGAAGTTGTCGACGGACACGTGCACGGAGTCCGGCGACTTGGACTTGGCGCGGTCGGTCAGCTGCTGCTGGGTGATGACCAGGTCGGCCGTGCCGTCGAGGTTCGCGATCGCCGCGTTGGTGACCGTGATGCCCTCGATGCCCGCCTTCTTGATCTTGTTGCGCAGCACGCTGGCACCCATCGCGGACGAGCCCATGCCGGCGTCGCAGGCGAACACGATGTTCTCGATGCGGCGGGTGGCGACTGCGGTCGGAGCCGATGCGGAGGTGGCAAGGTTCGACAGCGTGCTGGAGGACTTGCCCTTGTTGCTCTCGGTCTGTGCGATGGCGGCGGCGAAGGCGGCGTCGCCGCCCTCGGCTGCCAGGTCGCGCTTGCGGCTGGCGAGCAGGAACAGCATGCAGACCACGAAGGTCACTGCGGCGGCCAGTACAACCGAGAGGATGACGCCGAGGTGGCTTCCCGGAGCGGTCTGGAACAGGACCGCGAAGATCGACCCTGGAGCAGCGGGTGCGACCAGGCCGGACCGGAAGATCACGTTGGTCAGCACGCCCGTGGCGCCGCCGGCGATGAGGCCGATGATGAGGATGGGCTTCGCGAGCACGTACGGGAAGTAGACCTCGTGGATACCGCCGAGGAACTGGATCACTGCGGCGCCGGGAGCGGTGGCGCGAGCGGCGCCGACACCGAACACGGTGATCGCCATCAGCAGGCCGAGCCCGGGGCCGGGGTTCGCCTCGATGAGGAACAGCAGGCTCTTGCCGGTCTGCGAGGACTCGTCAGTGCCGAGCGGGGTGAACACGCCGTGGTTGATGGCGTTGTTCAGGAACAGCACCTTGGCGGGCTCGACGATGATGCTCGCCAGAGGCAGCAGACTGGTCTCCACGAGCCAGCCCACAGCATTGCCGAGGATGTCGGTCACCCATTTCATCACCGGTGCGAGCCAGAAGAATGCCGCCAGTGAGGCGAAGAACGCCACGAATCCTGCTGAGAAGTTGTCGACGAGCATCTCGAAGCCGGGCTTGATCTTGCCCTGCCACGGCTTCTCGACCCACTTCAGGATGAGGGCGGTGAGGGGACCGGCGATCATGGCGCCCAGGAACATGACCGTTCCCTCTGCGCCGATGATCACGCCGAAGGCGGCGACGGCGCCGACCACGCCACCGCGGTGCCCGTGCACCATGCGCCCGCCGGTGAAGGCGATCAGCAGCGGCAGCAGGTAGCTGATGATGGGGCCGACCAGACCGGTGTAGTCCGTGTCGCCGATGGTGCCGCCTCCGAGGATCGCGGAGTCCGCCCAGCGCCAGGACTCGATCGGGCCGTCGTTGCCGACCCAGCCCTTGTCGATGAACAGGGCGGTGATGATGCCCCAGGCGATGAAGGCGGCGATGTTCGGCATGATCATGCCGGACAGGAACGTGCCGAATCTCTGCACTCGGACGCGGGCTCCGCCCGTCGTCGCTGCGGGTGACGTCGTCGTCATGATGTCATCTCTTTCTTGTTTCGGGTGGGTGTGGAAGGGTCAGTTCTGAGAAGCGGCCAGCGCTGCCGCGCGAGCACCGGCCGCGTCGTCGGCTTCCAGTGCGGCCGCAGCGATGCGCCTGGCATCGTCGAGGCTGTGCTGGATGATCGAGCGGCGCACGTCGGCGAGGGCGGCGGGGGCCATCGACAGGCTCGTCGCGCCGAGGCCGACGAGCACCACGGCCAGCAGCGGGTCGGCTGCGGCCTCGCCGCAGATGCCGACGGGCTTGCCCTTACGGGCACCGGCATCGCCGACCTCGCGCACGAGACGCAGCACCGCCGGGTGCCACGGATCCTGGAACGAGGCGACCGAGCCGAGCAGGCGGTCGGCGGCCATCGTGTACTGGGTGAGATCGTTGGTGCCGATCGAGGCGAAGTCCGCGTGCGCGAGCACCCGGTCGGCCAGCAGGGCGCTGGCTGGAACCTCGACCATGACGCCGGCGGTCTTCAGCCCGTACTCGCGGGCCAGCGCGGTGAAGTACGCGGTCTCCTCGACGGTGGTGACCATCGGTGCCATGACCCACAGGTCCGCCGAGGTCGCGGCATCCGCCTCGGCCAGAGCGGTGAGCTGCTCGCGCAGGATGTCCTCGCTGGCGCGCAGCGCCCGAAGGCCTCGCAGGCCGAGCGCCGGGTTGTCCTCGTGCGCGTCGTTGAGGAAGGCCAGTGGCTTGTCGGCGCCGGCATCCAGCATCCGCACCACGACCTTCTTGCCCTCGAACTGCTGCAGCAGTTCGATGTAGGTCGCTCGCTGCTGCTCGATCGTCGGCGCCTGCGACGCCGACAGGAACAGGAACTCGGTGCGGAACAGGCCCACGCCCTCCGCGCCGCGCGCGACCGCGTCGGCGGCGTCGGCGGGCTTGCCGAGATTCGCCAGCAGGCTGATGGCGGTGCCGTCGGCCAGCGCGCCAGGGGAGACGGGGCCGGAGTCCTCGGCGGCGCGGGCGGCGATGCGCTCGGCGACGGCGGACAGCTCGTCCTCGGACGGGGCGTCGTTCACGGTGCCGGATGCGGCATCCACGATCACGGTCTGCCCATCGCTGAGGGACGCGGCGTCGGCCGCGCCCACGACCGCGACGATGCCCTTCTCGCGGGCCAGAATCGCGGTGTGCGAGGTCGGCCCGCCGTCGGAGGTGATCAGGGCGAGCACCTGGTCGAGCTTGAGCAGCGCCGTATCGGCCGGTGCGAGGTCGCGTGCGACGAGGACGAACGGATGCCCGGGATCGGGCACGCCGGGCGCGGCGACGCCTTTCAGGTGGGCGAGCACGCGCTGGGAGATGTCCTCCAGGTCTGCGGCGCGCTCGCCGAGATAGCCGCCGACGGCCTCGAGCGTGGCACGGAAGCCGGCGAAGGCGTCGTGCACGGACCACTCGGCGGTGCTGCCCTCATCGAGGCGGGAGTCGATCTCGTCCATCAGCGTCGGGTCCTCGGCGATCATCGCCTGGGCCTCGAGCACCTCCGCGGCGGCGCCGCCGGCGGAGTCCGCCCGCTGCTGCAGGTCGGCGGCCACGGCGGCGACGGCCTCGCGGACACGGGTGCGCTCGGCATCCGCTCCGGCCGTGCTGGTCTCTTGAGCCGGGGTCGGCAGCGCCTCCGACATCCGCACCACCGGTCCGGACGCGACGCCCTGACCGATGCCCACTCCGCGCAGGGTGCTCATGCCGACTCGTCGTGATCGGTGGTGAGCACCTCGGCGAGCACGTCCAGCACGTCTTCGGCGTTCTCGCCGTCGGCGGTGAGCACGACGTGGTCGCCGAAATCGACGCCGAGGGCGACGACGGCGAGGATGCTGGCGGCGTTGACGGCCTTTCCGGAGTCCTTGGCGATGGTCACCGGGATGCCGGCCTCCTTCGCCTTCTGCGCGAAGAGCTTGGCGGGGCGGGCGTGCAGGCCGTGCGAGGATCCGACGCGGACGGTGCGGGAGGTGGCGGTCATGGTGTTTCCTTCCGGTCGTGCGGCGCGGCCATCGCGTCGCGGACGAGACGCAGCGTGCGGCTGCCGTCGAAGTCGGTGAAGGCGTCGCCGGGGAGGGCGACGACGTCGGCGCGCCCATCGAGCGCGGTGCGGATCGCGTCGGCGCGGTCTGCGATGTGCGGACCCACGAGAACCAGATCGATGCCCGCCGCGGCGAGCGCCGTGTGCTCGGTGCCGGATTCGGTCGACCAGGCGAGTCCCGCGCTCATGGCGGCTCTGGCCAGCCGCTGGGCGACGAACGTGCTCGACGCGCCGGCGCCGCACACCACGAGAATCCGCATCGATCTTCCCTTCCGCCTTCAGTGTGTCCGAGACTCTCAGGGTTCTTCCAGCAAGCTTCCTTCCGCCCCTGCGGAACGTGGGCTTCCGCCCTGAAGCGTCCTGCGACTGGCATCATGGAGGCGCGGGGTCGTCGACGAGGAAGGCGGGCGGATGTCGCGTCAGCGTCAGGATCAGCTGCTCGCCGTTCTCCTGCGGCAGGACTCCTGGGCGACCGCGTCGAGTCTGGCTGATCAGCTCGGAGTCACTCCGCGCAGCATCCGCTCCTACGTCGCAGCGCTCAACGCGCGCACTGCGGGCGGTGATGCGGTCGAATCCGGGCCCGCCGGATACCGGGCCGGTGCGCACGCCGCGGATGCTGCGGTGACACCCGAGTCACTGGGCACGCCGCGGGCGCGCCTGCACCGTCTGACCCGCGCCCTCATCGACGAAGCGGACGGCATCGACGTGTACGACACCGCACTCGCCCTGCACGTCAGCGAGACGACGCTCGAGAACGATCTCGCGCGCGTCCGGGCGCTGCTCGACGGCAGCGACGTGCGGTTGGAGCGCGACCGCGACCGGCTGCGGCTGAAGGGCGACGAGCAGTCGCTGCGGCGGCTGCTGAGCAGGCTCGCGCAGGACGAGATGGATGCAGGTCCGCTGCGCGCCGACGCGCTGCAGCGCGCGCTCGCGCCCGAGGCCGTACCGGCGCGGGCGGTCGGACCGTTCAAGGCAGAGCTGGTGCGCGAGCTCGGGTCGCTCGGCTACTTCGTCAACGAGCTGGCCATCAGCGACGTGCTGCTGCACATCACCATCGCGGCCGAGCGGGTCGCAGTGGGCCGAGCGCTCGAGGAGCGCGCCGGCGTCGCGGACGACGCGACCACCGCGGTCGGCGAGGCGATCGCCCGACTCGCCCAGCAGCACTTCGGCGTGGTGCTCGGCGACGGTGATCGCGAGCATCTGGCGAACCTGGTGCTGACGCGCGTCGTCACCCCGGGGGAGCACGCGCAGCGACGGGCGGGGCACAGCACGGATCCGGTGGTGGAGCAGGCCGTCCGTGCCGAGATCGAGCAGGCCGCGCGCGACTACCAGGTGGACCTGGTCGACGACGCGTTCATCGAACGGCTCACCCTGCACGTGCAGAACCTGCTGCGCCGCTCGCAGGAGCAGGCCTGGACGCGCAACCCGCTGACGCAGTCGCTGAAGGCTTCGTACCCGATGATCTTCGACGTCGCCGTCTCGATCGCCAGCGGCCTGCACGACCGGCTCGGCGTGCCGCTGCAGGAGGACGAGATCGCGTACATCGCGATGCACGTCGGCGGGCGCCTGGAGCGCAGCAGGGCGGCGGACGCGATCCTCACCGCGACCATCGTCTGCCCCGGCTACCAGGAGCTGCAGGAGCTGCTGCGCTCGAGCGTGGACCGCTCGCTCGGCCGGCTCATCGAGGTCGTGCGCGTGGACACCAGCGTGGACCCGGACTGGTCGTCACTGGACACCGATCTCGTGCTCAGCACGATCCCGGTGGCCGGCGCCGACGAGCGCATCGTGCGCATCAACCCGTTCCTCGCCGAGGCCGACATCGAGCGCGTGCAGCAGGCCGCCGCGCGCATCCGCCGGGCGCGACGGCTGAGCAGGCTCCGCGAGGAGCTGCAGCGCTACTTCTCCGCCGACGCCTTCGTGGTGCCCGTTCCGGATGCGGGCGAGGAGCAGATCATCCGCCTGCTCGGCGGCAGACTGGCGTCGGCCCGCCTCATCGGCGACGACTACATCGAGAACACGATCGCCCGCGAGCGGATGTCCTCGACGGCGTTCACGGACGCCCTGGCGGTGCCGCACGCGCTGCAGATGACCGCGCAGCGCACGGCGATCGCGATCGGCATCGCCGATGGATCTGTGGCCTGGGGAACCGGACGCGTGCAGGTGGTCGCGCTCGCCGCGTTCAGCGAGGGCGACCGCGAAGCATTCCAGACGGTCTTCGAGCAGCTCGTGGAGGTGTTCAGCGAGCGCGACAGCGTGCAGCGCATCGTGCGCCGATCGAGCGGTTTCGACGAGTTCCTGGACGAGCTCGTGGCCGTCATCGACGGTTGAGCTCTCGGCGGCGGCACAGTACGGTCAGGACGGGTTGAGCACGGCCTCCAGCGCGTCCAGCAGCGCGGGAGCCGCCGGCGAGTCGGCGACCTCGAGGGTCACCTCGTCTCCGGCGGCGATCGCGAGGTCCATCACTGCGAGCACGCTGGCCAGATCGGCGGTCTCGCCGGTGCCCGTGGAGAGCACGACCGGGGAGCCGTGCGCCTGCACGAGGCGGGCGAGCTCGGCGACCGGGCGCGCGTGCGCCCCATCGTCGACGCCGACCACGACCCGCCTGCGCAGAGTGCTCATTCCCGCTCCGCGAGCAGCTCCCGCACGGCGCTCTCCAGCTCGGCGACCGCGGCTGCGGCATCGACTGCCGAATCGGCGCGCGCATCGATGTAGACCTTCAGCTTGGGCTCGGTGCCGCTGGGGCGAACGACCACGCGGGATCCGTCGGAGAGGCGATAGCGCAGCACGTCGCCCACCGGCATCCCCGACTCGCCGCGCGAGAGGTCGTCGACCTCCGCGACGCGGCGGGTGCCGAACGACGTCGGATGCTGACCGCGCAGCGAGGTCATCATGTTCGAGATGATCGAGACATCCTCCACGCGGATCGACACCTGCCCGCTGGCGAAGTGACCGATCTCGGCGCCGAGCTCCTGCAGGAGCCCTGCGATCGTGGTCTCCCGCACGCGGGCCTCGGCGGCCAGCCCCAGCATCGCGACGGCCGCGGAGATGCCGTCCTTGTCGCGGACGGTCCCGGGGTTGACGAGATAGCCGAGTGCCTCCTCGAATCCGAAGACCATGCCGGGGGCACGGGAGATCCATTTGAAGCCGGTGAGGGTCTCGTGGAAGTCGAGGCCGTACGCGGATGCCAGGGCACCGAGCCCGGGGGAGGAGACCAGGGAGCAGGCCAGCGACGCGCCCGCCGTGCCCTGCGCCTGTCCGTTCCGGGCCTCCCGCGCGGCGCGCCAGCCCAGCAGCAGTCCGACCTCGTTGCCGGTCAGGCGGCGCCAGCCGCCTTCGGTGTCCGGATCGGGGATCGCGACCGCAAGCCGGTCGGCGTCGGGGTCGTTGGCGATGATGAACTCGGCATCCGCGGCACGGGCGCGGGCGAATGCGAGGTCCATGGCCCCCGGCTCCTCGGGGTTCGGGAAGGAGACCGTCCGGAACGTCGGGTCGGGGTCGCGCTGCTCGTCGACGATGCGCGGCGCCGGATAGCCGGCGGCCTTCACGACACGCGAGAAGGTCTCCCAGCCCACGCCGTGCATGGCGGTGTACACCCAGCGCATCTCCTGCACGCCGAACGGTGCAGGCGCGACGGCGGCGGTCGCGGCGATGTAGGCCACCACGACCTCCTCGCCTGCCGTCTCGTACGCCTCGGAGCGCGGGAGGAGGCGCACATCACCGGCATCCGCCACCCGCTGGATGTGCGCGGCGATCTCGGCATCCGCCGGCGAGACGATCTGCGAGCCGTCGTCGGCACCGCCGAGGTACACCTTGTAGCCGTTGTCGTCCGGCGGGTTGTGGCTGGCCGTGACCATCACCCCGGCATCCGCCCCGAAATGCCGTACCGCGAAGGCCAGCACGGGCGTCGGCAGCAGGCGGGGCAGCAGGATGGCGCGCAGACCGGCACCCGCGAACAGCTCGGCCGAGTCGAGCGCGAACCGGCGGGAGTTGCGACGGCCGTCGTAGCCGATCACGACCGTCGGGCGCGGCTTGCGGGCCAGCAGGTAACTCGCGAAACCACCGGCGGCCTGAGCGACCAGCACCCGGTTCATCCGGTTGCTGCCGGCGGCGATCGCACCGCGCAGGCCCGCAGTGCCGAAGGCGAGACGCGTGCCGAAGCGATCATCGAGATCGGCCAGGGCGGTGGCTTCGCCGTTCGCGGCGCGGGTGATGATCGCGGCGAGCTCGTCGCGGGTCTCCGGGTCCGGGTCCTGGCGCAGCCAGGCGCGGGCCTGGTCCAGGCGCTCCGCCGGCGAGGCGCTCAACGCAGCGCCTCGATCACGCGGGCCAGCAGTGCGGAGATGACGGGTTCGGCCTCGCGACCCGCCTCGATCACCTCGGCATGACTGAGCGGGGTCTTCTGGATGCCGGCGGCCAGATTCGTGATGAGCGAGAAGCCGAGGATCTCCATGCCGGCTTCGCGGGCGGCGATCGCCTCCAGAGCGGTCGACATGCCGACGATGTGGCCGCCGATGGTCTTGGCCATCTGGACCTCGGCGGGCGTCTCGTAGTGCGGTCCGCGGAACTGGGTGTAGACGCCTTCGTCGAGGCTCGCATCGACCGTGCGGGCGATGTCGCGCAGGCGCTGCGAGTACAGGTCGGTCAGGTCGATGAAGGTCGCACCCTCCAGCGGGGAGTCGGCTGTCAGGTTGATGTGGTCGCGGATCAGCACCGGCTGGCCGGGCTTCCAGGTCTCGCGGATGCCGCCGGCGCCGTTGGTGAGCACCATGGTCTTGGCCCCGGTGGCGGCAGCGGTGCGCACGCTGTGCACCACGCGACGCACGCCGTGGCCTTCGTAGTAGTGCGTGCGAGCGCCGATCACGAGCACGTTGCGGCCGTCTGAGGTGCGGATGCTGCGCAGCGTTCCGACGTGTCCCTCCAGCGCGGGCTTGGAGAAGCCGGTGACCTCGGTCGCCGGAATCGTGGCGACGGTCTCGCCGATGAGCTCGGCGGCCTTGCCCCAGCCCGAGCCCAGCGTGAGGGCGATGTCGTGGTGGTCTACCCCGGTGAGGCGCGCGATGTCCTCGGCGGCCTGAGCGGCGACCTCGAAGGGGTTCGAGTCCGGGTCGTCGAGGGGGTGCGTGAGAGTGTCTTGCATGAGTCCACTCTAGGAATGTGCGGGGCGCTCTGCCAGTACGAGAGAATGGAGTACATGTCTCAGACTTCCTTCGCCAACAGGCAGAGCGTGGCCGTCCTCGGTGGCGGCCCCGGCGGGTATGAAGCAGCACTCGCCGCTGCGCAGCTGGGAGCCGAGGTGACCCTCGTCGAACGCGTCGGCGTCGGCGGCTCTGCAGTGCTCACCGATGTGGTGCCGTCGAAGAGCCTCATCGCCACGGCGGATGCCGCCGTCGCCATCTCCGAGGCGACCGACCTCGGGGTGCAGTTCTACGCGAAAGGCGGCGACGGCAAGCCGCTCAAGCCGGAGATCGCGATCAACCTGGCGGCCGTCAACAAGCGACTCCTGGCGCTGGCGGGTCAGCAGTCCGAGGACATGCGGGCCACGCTCCTCGAGGCGGGAGTGCGCATCCTGTCCGGTCACGGTCGGCTCGAGGGGCCGAACGCCATCGTCGTGGCGACCGGTCCCGGCGGCACGGATTTCGATCGTGTCGAGGCCGACACCGTGGTCGTCTCGGTGGGCGCCTCTCCGCGCGAGCTGGACTCGGCCAAGCCCGACGGCGAGCGCATCCTCACCTGGACGCAGCTGTACGGCATGAAGGCCCTGCCCGAGCACCTGATCGTGGTCGGCTCCGGTGTCACCGGCGCAGAGTTCGCCTCGGCGTACATGAATCTCGGCGCGGAGGTCACACTGATCTCCAGCCGCGACCAGGTGCTCCCCGGTGAGGACCGCGATGCTGCGAAGGTGCTGGAGAAGGTCTTCAAGCGCGGCGGCATGCAGGTGCTGTCGAAGTCGCGCGCCGAGAAGGTCGAGCGCACCGACGACGGTGTGCTGGTCACCCTGTCGGATGGCCGCACGGTCGAGGGCAGTCACTGCCTGATGGCGGTCGGCTCCGTCCCGAACACCGCGGGCATCGGCCTGGAGGACGCCGGGGTCGAGCTGACCGAGTCCGGTCACGTGCGCGTCAACCGCGTCGCGCGCACCTCAGTGCCGAACGTCTACGCGGTCGGCGACTGCACCAACTTCTTCCCGCTGGCCTCCGTCGCCTCCATGCAGGGGCGCACCGCGGTGTTCCACGCCCTCGGCGACATCGTGATCCCGCTCGAGGTGCGCAAGATCACGGCGAACATCTTCACCGCTCCCGAGATCGCGACGGTCGGCTTCTCAGAGGCGGACATCGAGAACGGGCTGGCCGACGGCTTCGCCTACAAGCTGCCGCTGGCAGCGAACCCGCGCGCCAAGATGATGGGCATCAAGGACGGCTTCGTCAAGGTCATCGCCCGCAAGGGGTCGGGCACGGTGATCGGCGGCGTGATCGTCGCGCCGAAGGCATCCGAGCTGATCTACCCCCTGGCGATCGCGGTCGAGCGCAGGCTGAACGTAGACCAGGTCTCGCGCGTGTTCGCCGCCTACCCGTCGCTGTCCACGAGCATCACAGACGCGACCCGTGCGATGCACGTCGTGAACTTCGGCTAGGGCTCCGACCGGAACGCGAAAGGCGCAGGAACCCGGATCAGGTTCCTGCGCCTTTCCGTTGCGTGTGCTTCAGCTGATCGTGAGCAGCTGGTGCCCGGCGGAGACCGTGGTCCCGGCGGCGGCGCTGATGTTGCCGATCACGCCGTCCTTGTGCGCCTGCAGGGGCTGCTCCATCTTCATGGCCTCGAGCACGACGACCAGGTCGCCCTTGACGACCTGCTGGCCCTCTTCCACAGCGATCTTGACGATGGTGGCCTGCATGGGCGACTTGACGGCGTCGCCGGAGGAGCCGGCGCTCGCACCACTGGCATGGGTGCGGCGGGACGGAGGCACGGCCGCGGGTCGTCCGGCCGTGCCGGCGACCGGTGCGGTCACGCGGTCGGGAAGGCTGACCTCCAGGCGGCGTCCGCCGACCTCGACGACGACGGTGTGGCGCCCCGGTGCGATGGCCGGATCGTCCAGCTCGCCGTCCCATGCGGGGATGTCGTTGACGAACTCTGTCTCGATCCAGCGCGTGTACACGCCGAACCGGCCGTCCTCGGCGGTGAAGGCGGGGTCGCGCACGACCTTGCGGTGGAACGGGAGGACGGTCGGCATGCCGGCGACCTCGAACTCGTCCAGAGCGCGGCGGGCGCGCTGCAGCGCCTGTGCGCGGTCACGCCCGGTGACGATGATCTTCGCCAGCAGAGAGTCGAAGGCGCCCGAGACGGTGTCTCCCGCGGTCACGCCGGAGTCCAGGCGCACGCCGGGGCCGCCGAACGTCTTGAAGATCTTGATCGGGCCGGGCTGGGGGAGGAACCCGCGACCCGGATCCTCGCCGTTGATGCGGAACTCGAATGAGTGCCCGACCGGTTTCGGGTCGTCGTAGTCGATGCTACCGCCGGCCGCGATGCGGAACTGCTCGCGCACCAGGTCGATGCCGGTGACCTCTTCGGAGACGGGATGCTCGACCTGCAGTCGGGTGTTCACCTCGAGGAAGGACACGGTGCCGTCGGCGCCGATGAGGAACTCGCAGGTGCCGGCTCCCACGTATCCGACCTCCTTGAGGATGGCCTTGGATGCGCTGTACAGCTGCGCGTTCTGCTCGTCGGTGAGGAACGGCGCCGGCGCCTCCTCGACGAGCTTCTGGTGACGACGCTGCAGCGAGCAGTCGCGGGTGGAGATGACCACGACGTTGCCGGCGGCATCCGCCAGGCACTGCGTCTCGACATGGCGGGGCTGGTCGAGGTACTTCTCGACGAAGCACTCGCCGCGGCCGAAGGCCGCGACGGCCTCCCGGGTGGCCGACTCGAACATCTCGGCGACCTCATCGAGTTCGCGGGCGACCTTCAGACCGCGTCCGCCGCCGCCGTAGGCGGCCTTGATCGCGATGGGCAGGCCGACCGCCTTCGCGAAGGCGACGACCTCGTCCGCGGTCTCGACCGGTCCGGGCGTGCCGGGAGCCAGCGGAGCGCCGACCTTCTCGGCGACGTGGCGTGCGGTGACCTTGTCGCCGAGGGCTTCGATGGCCTCGGGGGAAGGGCCGATCCAGATCATGCCTGCGCCGATCACGGCGCGGGCGAACTCGGCGTTCTCTGCCAGGAAGCCGTAGCCGGGGTGCACGGCATCGGCACCGGAGCGGCGTGCGATCGAGAGGATCTTGTCGATCTGCAGGTAGGTGTCCGCGCTCGTGGAGCCCTCCAGCGCGTAGGCCTCGTCGGCGAGTCGCGCATGCATGGCATCGCGATCCTGATCGGCGTACACGGCGACGGAGGAGATCCCCGAGTCCTGAGCGGCACGGATGATGCGTACGGCGATCTCGCCGCGGTTGGCGATGAGGACCTTGGCGATAGCAGGCATGGGTTTCAGCCTAGCGAGTACCGGTCCGATCCTTTTGACGACTCTCGACAAGAAATCCGCAGAAGTGTGGTCGCCATCACATGAATCGGCGTCAGCGCGCCGTCCAGAGCTCCGTCCAGACCACGCCGAGTTCGGCCGCCAGCGCGCGCAGCGTCGACAGCGACATGCCGACCACGGTCGACGGGTCGCCGTCGACGCGAGTGATGAATGCTCCGCCCAGGCTGTCGACGGTGAAGGCGCCGGCGACGAAGAGCGGCTCGCCGCTGGCGATGTAGGCGTCGATCTCGGCATCCGTCACGTCGGATGCGAAGCTGACACTCGCCTCGGCGACCGCCGCGGCCTCGCGCGGTGCGGCGTCGGGGCGCACCCGGAACACGCTGTGTCCGGAGTGCAGGACGCCGGTGGCGCCCCGCATCCGCTCCCAGCGCTCCCGCGCGACCTCGGCGGTGTGCGGCTTGCCGTACACGCGGCCGTCGAGGGCGAACATCGAGTCGCCGCCGATCACGATGCCGTCGAAATCGGGATGCTGCGCCGCCAGCCGATCGACGACGTCGGCGGCCTTGGCCCGGGCCAGAAGGAGCACGAGCTCCTCGGGGGCCAGCCGAGCGCCGCGCTCGGCCTCCGCCGCCGCTCCCACGGCGTCCTCATCCACCTCGGGGGAGAGGATCAGCGGCTCGATGCCGGCCTGCCGCAGCAGCATGAGACGGGCGGGGGACGTGGATGCCAGGCAGACGCGCATGATTCCACGGTATCGGGTGTGGGATCCTGGAAGGATGACCTCTTCGCCGCTCACGCTGGACCTCGACATCACCGGCATCGCGCACGGTGGGACCTTCATCGCTCGTCACGAGGGGAGGGTCGTCTTCGTGCCGGACGCGATCCCCGGCGAGCGGGTGCGGGTGCGCATCGCTGATCCGGGCCCTGATGCCGACGCCAAGCGCTTCTGGCGCGCCGAGACCCTCGAGGTGCTCGAGGCATCGCCGCATCGACGCCCGCACGTCTGGGCCGAGGCCGACGTGTCGCGTGCGCCGGAGGACCGGGTGGGCGGAGCCGATCTCGGGCACATCGCCTTCGACGAGCAGCGCGTGCTCAAGCGCCGCGTGCTGCAGGAGGCACTGGACAAGTTCTCCGGTCCCGGCATCGAGGCGCCCGAGGTGCAGGCAGTGGACGGTGGCGACGGAACCGGTTGGCGCACCCGGGTCTCGCTGCACGTGGATGCCGACGGCCGGGTCGGACCGTACGCCGCCCGCAGTCACCGCGTGATCGACGTCGCCACGCTGCCGCTGTCGCGTCCCGCCGTCGCCGACGCGGCATTCGCACTGCGTTCCCAGAAGCCCGGCCGAGTCGATCTCGTGGAGCCCGGCGACGGGCGGGTACGGGTGCTGCCGCGGCCCGAGGGTGCACGACGGGGCAAGCAGGAGACGGTGTTCGAGGTGGCCGGGGGACGCCGGTTCGCCGTCGACGCAGGCGGGTTCTGGCAGGTGCACCCGCACGCGGCGGAGACGCTGCAGAATGCAGTCGCCGACGTGGTCGCCGGTCGCATAGACCCCGATGCCACGCATTTCGACCTGTATGGCGGCGTCGGGCTGTTCGCCGCCACGCTGGGTGAATACGGTGCGAACGACATCGTGACCGTCGAGTCCGACCGCCGAGCCACCGAGCACGCCAGCGCGAACCTGCGGGAGTTCGATGCGCACGCCGTGACCGCACGGGTCGACCGCTTCCTGGCGGGGCTGCCGGACAGCACCCGGGCGGGCGCCGTCGTGCTGGATCCTCCGCGAGCCGGTGCCGGTCGGGGTGTGGTCGAGTCGATCCATGCGCTGAACCCGGAAGCGGTCGTCTACGTCGCCTGCGACCCGGTCGCGCTCGCACGGGATCTCGGCACGTTCCGCGGGCTGGGGTGGAACGCCGAGTCACTGAGCGCCTTCGACCTGTTCCCGCACTCCCACCACTTCGAGGCCGTCGCTCTGCTCACGCGCTGACGCGCGCCGCGGACGATCCCGACAGCTGAGGGGCGCTCGCTCCGCGCAGTAGGCTGGCGGCATGAGCACCGTCGCCCTCATCGACGACCATGAATCGGTACGTCTGGGACTCGAGGCCGCCTGTCTGCGCGACGGCGAGCAGAACGTCGTCTTCTCGGGAGCTACGGTCAAGGAGTATCTGGCGTGGCGCTCCGAGACGGGGGCGCCACCCGCTGAGGTCGTGGTGCTGGATCTGACGCTGGGTGACGGAACCACCGTCACCGAGAACGTGGCGACTCTCGCCGCCGACGGTGCCAGTGTGGTCATCCACAGCGTCGCCGACCGTCCGGCTGCCGTCCGCGAGGCACTCGTGGCGGGAGCTGCGGGTGTGGTGAGCAAGTCGTCGGCCCTGGACGACGTGCTGGATGCCATCCGCACGGTCGCCCGCGGCGAGGCGCTGAACAACGTCGAATGGGCCAGCGCGGTGGACGGCGACCGTGAGTTCGCCGACGCTCAGCTGTCGACGCGCGAGCGCGAGGTGCTGCGGCTGTACGCGGCCGGGCTGCCGTTGAAGTCGGTGGCCGAGCGCCTCGGGGTGGCGTACTCCACGGCGAAGGAGAACATCACCCGCATCCGTGTGAAGTACGTCGACGTCGGCCGTCCCGCACCGACCAAGGTGGACCTGCTGCGCCGCGCCATGGAGGACGGCATCGTAGCTCCGGACGGGGCGTCGAGTGCCGGAGTGTCGAGTGGGTGAGGCCCGCAGCATCCGCGAGGCGTGGAGCAGCATCCCGTCACCGGGTGAAGTGGGAGTCGGGCTGGAGCGGTTCACGGGGCAGCGCATGGAGCGCATCCTCGCCGTGGTCGGGGCGATCGGATCTGCCGCCCTCGGCATCCAAGCCATCCTGAGCGCCATCACCCGGATGCAGAGGCTGGACGGCCCGCACCTGGCGATCATGATCGTGGTGTTCGGCCCCCTGGTGTGGATGATCCTCGCCTGTGTGACCGGCCACTGGATCAAGCAGGCGGCCGGCACCTTCGCCGTCGCGTACGTTCTGGCGCTGCTGCTGTGGCCCTCTGTCGTCGAGCGCTCGTCGTCTCAGGCCGCGAGCCAGCCGTGGATCTTCTTCCTGGTGAACATCGGCGTGATCGCGGCGATGCTCGCCTTCACGCCCAGGCTGCAGCTCGCGTGGGCGCTCGGATTGCCGCTGATCTACGGGTACGTGCGGCTGGCGCAGGGCGATTTCTCGCAGAGCTTCTGGATAACGACGGCGTTCGACGTGTCGTTCACGCTCATCCTCGGCATGGTGATCGTCTCGCTGGCGTGGATGTTCCGTCAGGTGGCGGTCGGCGTCGATGAGGCCAGATCCCGCGCCGTGGAGTCCTATGCGGCAGCGGCTGCGGCATCCGCTTCGGAGGAGGAGCGCGTGGCGATGGCCGCCCTCATGCACGACAGCGTGCTGGCGGCGCTGATCGCAGCGGAGCGCGCCGACAGCGAGCGCGAGCGCACGCTTGCCGTCGCGATGGCACGGGAGGCGCTGACCAGACTCGCGAACACCGAGGCGTCGATCGCTCAGGAGGGCAATGACGAGCCCGTGCACCGCTCGCAGATCGTCGCCGAGCTGCGTCGCACGCTCTCCGAGCAGGGCGCGGATGCGGTGGTCGAGGAGCGCGGGGTCCGCTCGCAGGTTCCCGGCCGGGTGGCCAGGGCGATCGTGCTCGCGGCCCGGCAGGCCGTCGGCAACGCGCTCGCGCATGCCGGTGGACGCGGTCTGCACGTGGTCGTGGACTCGCCGAGTGCGGATCGGCTGACCGTACTGGTGCTGGATGCCGGTCCCGGATTCGATCAGGATGCCATCGGCGAGGATCGGCTCGGCATCCGCGCCTCGATCGTCGCGCGGATGGCGGCGGTCGCGGGCACATCCGAGATCAGATCGGACGCCACCGGCACGACGGTCGAGCTGAGATGGAGCCCGTCATGAGGCGCACGGTCCGCAGCATCACCACAGCGCTCGCCCTCGGCTTCGCACTGTATTTCGCCGCGCGCGCGATCTGGTGGATCGAGCAGCCCCGGGGGCCGCTGTTCATGGTCGCCGCGATCGTGCTCTACGTCGCGGCGATCCTCACCGCAGTGCTCACCGGGCAGGCGGGGAGGGTCCGCATGCCCGTCGCCGCCGCCGTGCTCGCGCTGGTGACGAGCGCCGCCGTGCCGACGCTGGTGACGCTGGCGCTGGAGCCGGGAATGCGCGGTGCCCCGTTCGCGACCTGGTACATCGGCGCGATCGGCCTGCTCGCGGTGATCTGCATCGCACGACGCAGTCCGTTCTTCGGCTGGGCGATGCTCGGCATCCTGATCGTGGCGGCCTCGATCTCTCTGGGGATGGGTGAAGCATTCACCCTGGGGCTGGTGGGCTCGATCACGTGGGTCGTCGTGGCGCAGCTGCTGGTGCTCTTCTGGGATCGTGCAGTGCGCGACACCGAGAGGCTGGCCGACATCCAGCGGGCGGTCTCGGCCTGGCACGCCACGCAGCTGGTGCGTCAGCGCGAGCGCCGTGTGCGCGCGCAGCGCGCGCTCGTGATCGCGGGCCCCGTCCTGACGCGCACGGTGGCCGCGCACGGCGAGCTCACGGAGCAGGAGAGGCTCGAGGCGCGGCTCGCCGAGGGCACCATGCGCGATGAGCTGCGCGGTGCCATCCTGCTCAACGATGCGGTGCGTCAGGCGATCTCGGATGCCCGGGGGCGTGGCGCTGTGGTGACGGTGTTCGATGAGGGAGGCCTGGAGGGCACCGAGGAGCAGCGTCTCGACGAAATCCGTGATGAGCTCGCCGAGGTTCTGGCGCAGGTGCGCTCGAACCGGGTGATCATCCGGGCCGGCCGCGACGACGAGATCGCCGTGACCGTGGTGGGCCGCGCAGCCGGCGGCTCGCACGACGACGACGCGGTCGACCTCTGGCACGCGATCCGCCGCGAGGCGGATTGAACCGCTGACGGAAGCTCTCGCAGAGATGAGAGTGGGCGAGGGGCGGCGAAGCCGCCCGCCCCTCGCCAGTGCGGAACAGTTACCCGAAAACTGTCCGCAAGGGGGCGGTACTGCGTCTGTCTACCCTGGGACAGAGCAGCCGCCTAACGCGAAGCGTTGGTATCAGTCTGGCGAACGGCAGGAAAGCTGTCTGTAGGTATTTCGGGGGACAGCCGTTTGGCCAGCAGCCATATCTCCTTTTGGCTATTCAGCCGGAGAACCGACCCCAGGGGAGGTCGCGTCGAAGCGGCTTGCGCAGGCCGCGCTGCGTGCGCTCCCAGACCGAGATCCTCTTCTCGTCGGCGACTGCCTCGTCGGTCTCGCGCACATAGGCATCGCTGACGACCGCGAGAAGCGCCGCCAGCTCCTCTTCGGTGGGTGTGCCCCGCACGATCTCGATGCGGGGAGTCTCGTCGGCCTCGGTCACTGCGCCTCCCCGTTCACAGGGGGATGTTCCCATGCTTCTTGGGCGGCAGGTCGGCGCGCTTGCCCTTGAGGGCGCGCAGGGACTTGGCGATGGAGACACGGGTGCTCGCGGGTTCGATGATGCCGTCGATCTCGCCGCGCTCGGCCGCGAGGAAGGGCGACGTCACGCTGTACGTGTACTCATTGGCGAGACGTGCGCGCACGGCGGCGACGTCCTCGCCGTTCTCCTCGGCCTTCTTGATCTCCCCGCGATAGAGGATGTTGACGGCGCCCTGGCCGCCCATGACGGCGATCTCGGCCGTGGGCCAGGCGAGGTTCACGTCCGCGCCGAGCTGCTTGGAGCCCATCACGATGTATGCGCCGCCGTAGGCCTTGCGCAGGATCACGGTGACCAGAGGGACGGTGGCCTCGGCGTAGGCGTAGATCAGCTTCGCGCCGCGGCGGATGACGCCGGTCCACTCCTGATCGGTGCCGGGCAGGTAGCCGGGCACATCGACGAGGGTGACGATCGGGATGGAGAACGCGTCGCAGAAGCGCACGAAGCGGCTGGCCTTCTCGCCGGCTTCGATGTTCAGCGTGCCCGCCATCTGCGAGGGCTGGTTGGCGATGATGCCGACGGAGCGGCCCTCGACGCGTCCGAAGCCGATCACGATGTTCGGGGCGAACAGCGGCTGCACCTCGAGGAACTCGCCCTCGTCGACGACGTGCTCGATGACGGTGTGGATGTCGTAGGGCTGATTGGCGGAGTCGGGGATGATCGTGTTCAGACGCTGGTCGGCATCCGTCGTCTCCCACTCGAAGTCCGAGGCGTAGTCCGGCAGCTCGGCCATGTTGTTGTCGGGGAGGAAGCTGAGCAGCGAGCGCGCGTAGTCGATCGCGTCATCCTCGTCGGAGGCGAGGTAGTGCGCGACGCCGGAGCGGGTGTTGTGCGTGTATGCGCCGCCGAGCTCTTCCATGCCGACGTCCTCGCCGGTGACGGTCTTGATGACGTCGGGGCCGGTGACGAACATCTGGCTGGTCTTGTCGACCATGATGACGAAGTCGGTGAGGGCCGGACCGTAGACGGCGCCGCCGGCGGCGGGCCCCATGATGATGGAGATCTGGGGGATGACGCCCGAGGAGCGGGTGTTCATCTTGAAGATCTCGCCGTACTTGCTGAGGGCGAGGACTCCCTCCTGAATGCGTGCGCCGCCCGAGTCGAGGATGCCGACGACGGGCATGCCGCTGGTGAGGGCGAACTCCATGATCTTGATGATCTTGTCACCGGAGACCTCGCCGAGCGATCCACCGAAGGTGGTGAAGTCCTGCGAGTAGACGGCGACGGTGCGGCCGTGGATGGTGCCGATGCCGGTGACGACGGAGTCGCCGTACGGGCGGTTGCGGTCCATGCCGAAGGCGGTGGTGCGATGGCGCACGTACTCGTCGAACTCGACGAAGCTGCCGGTGTCGACGAGCATCTCGATGCGCTCGCGAGCGGTCATCTTGCCCTTTGCGTGCTGCTTCTGCTGGGCGATCTTCTCCGGCTCGACGACTGCTTCGTCGAATCGAGCGCGAAGTGCCGCGATCTTGGCGGCCGTGGTCGAGAGGTCAGGGGTGTCCGTCACGGATTCCACCCTATCGTCGGGCGCGGGTGAGACGTTGGATGTCGCCTACAACGGGTTCGGGAATCCTTTGGCGGGAGGCTCGGTGTGCGGGTGGGGAGGTGGTCACGCGTCAGCAGCCGGGGCCGGTGGGGTTTTCGGTGCAGGTGTGGGCGACGAGGGCGGTGTGGGCTTCGTAGATGCGGATGTTCTGGTTGGGTCCGGGGATGGTGAGGGTGCCGGTGATCGGGATCCAGCCGGTGCCGAGGTCGATTTCGGCTGTGTATGTCGTGGCGGGGTGGGCGGTGTAGGTGCCGCGTTCGGTGTAGGTGTGG